>Ga0105237_10000036_pt1 | contig 191142 bp, 166 predicted proteins | sample KBSC24metaG_FD_81520 | JGI IMG/M metagenome (GOLD analysis project Ga0105237, IMG submission 81520) | Corn rhizosphere microbial communities from Kellogg Biological Station, Michigan, USA - KBS C2-4 metaG | ecosystem: Host-associated > Plants > Roots > Rhizosphere > Soil | place: Michigan...
CGGCACGTGCTGGAGGTGCTGCGCGAACCGCTGGAGTCGGGCCACATCGTGGTCTCGCGCGCGGCACGGCAATCCACCTTTCCCGCCCAGTTCCAGCTGGTGGCGGCGATGAACCCCTGTCCCTGCGGCTACGCGGGCGATCCGCGTCGGCAGTGCCGCTGCACGCCGGAACAGGTCCAGCGTTATCGCGCGCGGATCTCCGGGCCGCTGCTGGATCGCATCGACCTCGCGGTCGAGGTGCCGCCGCTGCCGCTGCGCGAGATGGATGCGGCGCGCGGCCCGCACGACGAGGATTCCGCCACCGTGCGCGCCCGCGTGCTGCAGGCGCGCCGGCACGCGCTGATGCGCGCGGGCCGACCGAACGCGGAGATCAACCACCGCGAGCTGGAACGCGACTGCGCGCTGGGTCCGGCCGAGCGGCGCTGGTACGAGCAGGCGCTGGAGCGGCTGGGCCTGTCCGCGCGCGCCTATCACCGCGTGTTGCGGGTGGCGCGCACGATCGCCGACCTCGACGGCGGTGCCGGGCTGCTCGAACGCGAACATCTGGCCGAGGCGCTGCAATACCGCAGGCTGTGAAGCAGGAGTGGGGAAGAGCAGGGCGCGCCGCGAGGCGCTTTCTCGCACTCCTCACTCCTTGGCTCTTACGCCGCGGCGATGCGCTGGAACTGGGCCTCCTCGGTCGAGCCCTTCAGGGCCGTGGTCGACGACTGCCCTTGCTGGATCGCCTGGGTCACCGCGTCGAAATAGCCGGTGCCCACCTCGCGCTGATGCTTCACCGCGGTGAAGCCGCGCTCCGCGGCGGCGAATTCCTTTTCCTGCAATTCCACGAAGGCGCTCATCTGGCGCCGCGCATAGCCGTGGGCGAGGTCGAACATGCCGTAGTTGAGGCTGTGGAAACCGGCCAGGGTGATGAACTGGAACTTGTAGCCCATCGCGCCCAATTCCTTCTGGAACTTCGCGATGGTGGCGTCGTCGAGGTTCTGCCGCCAGTTGAAGCTGGGTGAGCAGTTGTAGGCGAGCAGTTTGCCTGGGAACCTGGTGTGGATCGCCTCGGCGAAGCGACGCGCATCGACCAGGTTCGGCTTGCTGGTCTCGCACCACACCAGGTCGGCGTAGGGTGCGTAGGCGAGGCCGCGGCTGATCGCCTGGTCGAGACCGGGCTTGACGCGGAAGAAGCCTTCCACGGTGCGCTCACCGGTGACGAAGGGCTGGTCGTTGGGGTCGATGTCGGAGGTGAGCAGGTCGGCCGCGTCGGCGTCGGTGCGCGCCACGATCAGGGTGGGCACGCCCAGCACGTCGGCGGCGAGGCGCGCGGCGTTCAACTTGTCCACCGCCTCGCGGGTGGGCACCAGCACCTTGCCGCCCATGTGGCCGCACTTCTTCACGCTGGCGAGCTGGTCCTCAAAGTGCACGCCGGCGGCGCCGGCCTCGATCATCGCCTTCATCAGCTCGAACGCGTTCAGCACGCCGCCGAAGCCGGCCTCGGCATCGGCCACGATGGGTGCGAGCCAGTCGATCTCGTCCTTGCCTTCGGCATGGTGCAGTTGGTCGGCGCGCAGCAAGGTGTTGTTGATGCGCTTGACCACCTGCGGCACGGAGTTCGCGGGGTACAGCGACTGGTCGGGGTACATCTCGCCAGCGTTGTTGGCGTCGGCGGCGACCTGCCAGCCGCTGAGGTAGATGGCTTTCAGGCCCGCCTTCACCTGCTGCATCGCCTGATTGCCGGTGAGCGCACCCAGCGCGTTGACGAAGTCTTCCTCGTGCAGCGATTTCCACAGTCGCTCGGCGCCGTGGCGGGCCAGCGAGTGCTCGATGGCCACGGTGCCGCGCAGGCGCACCACGTCCTCGGCGCTGTAGTGGCGGCGGATGCCGGCCCAGCGTGGGTTGTTGTTCCAGTCGAGGGTGAGTTGCTCGGCGGTGGGCAGGTGCGTCTTCATGGCGTGGCTCCGATGATGATGTGATCGTGTAGGAGCGGCTTCAGCCGCGATTCGACCTGCCGGTCGCGGCTGAAGCCGCTCCTACAGAGGCGGAATCAGGCAAGCAGGTCGTAGGCCGGCAAGGTGAGGAAATCGGCCGGCGTGTCGGCGTGGATCAGCGCGGAGATCAGCTTGGCTGCTTCGTCCATGCGTGCAGCGCCGGGCGTGTCGCTGCCGCGCAAACGATGGGTGTGCGCGGCCAACGCGTGGTCGAAGAGCGCGAAGTCGATCGGTGCGTGGTCGGGAAATTCCAGATTCCCGTGATGGAGCCACTGCCACAGCTGCGCGCGCGCGATCTCGGCGGTGGCGGCGTCTTCCATCAGGTGATGGATCGGCACGCAACCCAGGCCGTCCAGCCAGGCGGCGGTGTAGCGCAGGCACACCTCGACGTTGTTGTCGAAGCCGGCGCGGGTGATCGTGCCGCGACAGGGTTCCAGCAACTGTTCGCGCGTCACCCGCACGTCGGCGCGCTCCACGTCGCGCTGGTTCGGCTCGGGCATGTACTCGTCGAAGATCGCCTGCGCCACCGGCACCAGCGCGGGATGCGCCACCCAGGTGCCGTCGTGGCCGGCCTTGACCTCGCGCAGCTTGTCGGCGCGCACCTTGGCCAGCGCGGCCTCGTTCGCGGCCACGTCGCCCTTGATCGGGATCTGCGCCGCCATGCCGCCCATCGCGAACGCGCCGCGCCGGTGGCAGGTCTGGATCAATAGTTCCGAATAGTTCTTCAGGAACGGCACCGTCATCTGCACCTGGCCGCGCTCGGGCAGCAGGCGGTCGGCGTGGCTGCGCAGGGTCTTGAGGTAGGAGAAGATGTAGTCCCAGCGGCCGCAGTTGAGGCCTACGCAGCGCGACTGCAGCGCGTGCAGGATCTCGTGCATCTGGAACGCCGCGGGCAGGGTCTCGATCAGCACGGTGACCTTCATGCTGCCGGGCGGGAGATCCAGCTCGGTTTCCGCGTGCGCCATCACGTCGTCCCACAGCGCCGCCTCTTCCATGCATTCGAGCTTGGGCAGGTAGAAGTACGGGCCGCGGTCGCGGCGGTGCAGGGCGCGTGCGTTATGGAAGGCGTACAGGCCGAAGTCGACCAGCGCGCCGGCCATGGGTTCGTCGTCCACCGTGATGTGGCGTTCCGGCAGGTGCCAGCCGCGCGGGCGCACCACCAGCACCGCGGGGTTCGCGTTCACCCGGTAGTGCCTGCCTTCGGGCGAGGCGTAGTCCAGCGTGCCGGCCACCGCGTCGCGCAGGTTGATCTGGCCGTCCATTTGATTGTCGAAGCTGGGCGCCGAGGAATCCTCGAAGTCCGCCATGAACACCTTCGCGCCGGAGTTCAGCGCGTTGATGATCATCTTGCGTTCCACCGGACCGGTGATCTCCACACGGCGGTCGCGCAGTGCGGGCGGGATCGGTCCCACCGTCCAGTCCGACTCGCGGATCGCGGCGGTGTCGGCGCGGAAATCCGGCAGCTCGCCGGCGTCCCAGCGTGCCTGGCGCGCACGGCGGGCGGCCAGCAGTTCGCGGCGGCGGGCGTCGAAGCGGTGGTGCAGGTCGGCGAGGAAGGTCAGCGCGCCCGGGCCGAGGATCGCCTGCTGGGCTGGGCTGGGTTGGACGTGCAACTGCACAGTGGCGCTGTCGAGGCGTTCCCGGGGCAAGGCCATGGTGGGCTCCGTAGTCGTGGACGGCTCGAAGCTAGGCCATCGAATTACAGTTTGACAAAGCAAATGTTTCAATTTTTGCTATTGTAGAAATCAATATGACTTTCAAGTCACTGATATGACAGAGCGAAAGCCGAAACTCCGTGGGGCGGGATTGCCGAAAAAACCGCGCCGCGGTGCAGCAAAAAAACGTACGTCGGCGCACGGCGGGGAGACGGAGGCCACCCGCTACTACTACAAGGGCAACCGCCACAAGCAGTTGCGTGCCTTCGTGGCCACGGTGAAGTTGGGCACGCTGAGTCGCGCCGCCGAGGCGCTGTACCTCTCGCAACCCTCGGTGAGCCTGCAGTTGCAGGCGCTGGAGCGCGAGCTGGGCACGATCCTGCTGGAACGCCGCCGCCGCCGCATCAACCTCACCGATGCGGGCGAGGCGCTGTACGAACTGGCGCGCCCGCTGGTGGAAGGCTGGGAAAACCTCGACCGCGACTTCCAGGCCAAGGTGCAGGGCCTGCAGGCCGGCAAGCTCGTGATCGCCGCCGGCACTTCCACCATCCAGTACCTGCTGCCCGAACTGGTGCGCCGCTACCGCGAGCGCCATCCCGCGGTGCAGTTGCAACTGGCCAACGTCACCGGCAAGGATGGCCTCGCCATGCTGCGCGAGGACAAGGCCGACTTCGCCGTCGGCTCGATGCTGGACGTGCCGCACGACATCGCCTGGGAACCGGTGCGCCATTACGACCCCATGTTGATCCTGCCGCCCGACCACCCGTTGGCGGCGAAGGAGCCGCTGGAGCTGCAGGACCTTTCGCCTTGGGGCCTGATCCTGCCGCCGCAGCGGCTGTCCACCTATCGCCTGGTGGACCTGGTGTTCCAGCAGAACCAGGTGCCGTACAAGGTGGCGATCGAGGTGGGTGGCTGGGACGTCATCAAGGAATACGTGGCGATGGGGCTCGGCATCTCCATCGTCACCGGCATCTGCATCACCGACGCCGATCGCGAACGCCTCGCCGTGCGCAACATGTCGCGCTGGTTTCCCCAGCGAAGTTACGGCGTGGTGATGCGCAAGGGCAAGTTCCTCAGTGCCGAGGCGCGCGCCTTCATCGACCTGATTCGGCCGGGGCTGCTCACATATCGCGACTACGACGAGCCGGGGCATTCGGGGCGGTAGGCGGCTGGAGCCGGACATCGCAATCCGCCGATGGCCATGGCCGTACCAGAAATGCGGCGAGCACCCACATCTTGCCCGGCCGGCATGCGCTATAACGCATCGGCGTATGCCGCCGAGGAAGGAACCCGCCATGCCCGTGTACCGTCGCCGTCGACATCTGTTGCTTACCGTCGCTGCGGGCTTGCTGTTTGCCCAGGTGGCAACAGCATCTGAGCCAAGTAATGCGCCGAACATCACCGAGCCACGCAATGCGGCCGCGGGTTTCGCGATCACTCTATGGATGGTTAATGTCGATGCATTGGGTGATCACTGTTCCAAGCTGGCCAGTCCAATGAGTGGACAATTCCTGGGCGCGTTGAAGGCATGGCAAGGGCGGAACGCGCCTTATGTGAACGCCGCGCTCGAGTACATGGCGGATATCGAGGATTACATCAAGGCGACGCAAGGCGAAGCTGTGCGAAAGCAGTTTCGAGCCGATCGCAAGACCGAATTCGTGGCTTCGGCACAAAAGGCCGAGCTGGTCTGGTTTCCGGACAGGAAGCTCAACGAGGTGTCGTGCTTGCGCATGGCCCGTCACGCAGAGGATGGCTCGATGGATCTCGATCAGAATGCCGAGTTCTTTCCGATACTCCAGGCGATGAAGGCCGAGACCGACCGGAAGGGGGAGCCATGAGACGCCGCTGCGCCATCGTTCGATGCGCCGATGCATACGAATCATTCTGTCGATGCGTACGGCAGAGATCGTGGACGGGGCGTAACCGTGACGCAGCAGGGGTGGCACGATGGAGTGAATCGTGATTCGCAGGTTTCAGGCCTCTCGCGCCGCTGCGCTTGCCGCGCTGCTTCTTTCGCTGACCACAGGATGCCAATCCGCCATGTCCACCCAACCCGACAAGCCGCAGGGCGAGGCGACGTCGTCCATGTTTCCGCTGAAGTTCTACAAGCACAGCTTTGACGTGTTTTGCTACAACACGCTCCGCTGCCATGTGATCTATGCCAATCAGAACTTTACGCCGTACAAGGCGAACGAAAGGCCTTCCGGACCGCCTCCCTCGCTGGACTACAGGGAACACTGGCGCTTGGCCTCGACCATCGATATCCACAACTTTCCGCCCCCCGCCGAGGTGACGTGGACATCGCTGGATGGAGCCTCACACGAGGCCAAGGTGGATATCGGCGCGATCTTCAAGGATCAGCGCGTGTTGTATAGCGTGCCCGACTCCGAAATACCCGACGGATCGTGGGGCGACGACCCCGGGATCTATCTCGAAATCAACGATCGCACCATCAGCGTTTACATGCGGGCATTCATTGCGACCAAGACGGAACAGATTCCGGGAAACAAAAACAGCGATTTCCGGGATGACGTCATCTTGGCCTGGACTCGCGACTACTGAGCAAGGAGTGCGTGCATGAGCCCACACGACAAGGTGGATGCGGACGGCGTCCAGGACGATGGCGTGCCTTTCAAGGCCGCCACCAGCAACTTGCCGATCTATGCCGAGGCGCGTCAGCGGTTGGTCTCCTTCCAGGAGCCGGTGTTGCTGCATGCCGACAATCCCCACGAACGACTGTTCATAGCTGCACTGGATGGCACCGGCAACGACATGATTCTCGACCCGGAGCACATCACCAACGTAGGGAAGTTCGTCGAGCAGCTCAAAGCCGGCGATGATCCCAAGGTTGGTTTCGGTTATGTCCCGGGTCCCGGCACGCAGCAGCACGCTTTTTTTGCACGGGTGCGGGATAACATGACCGGCTACACCGTGGATGAACGTGCCGAGGAGATGTACAGGCAGTTCATCGATCAAGCCAAGCAGTGGCTTCGCGACGATCCGCATGCCCAAATCCGCGTGGCCGGTATCGGCTTCAGCCGCGGCGCGGAAGAAGTCGCCCTGTTTACCCGAATCGTGGAAGAGCGTGGCATCCAGGATCCGTCGGGCGCCCACTACACCTACGACTCCCATCACCGGATCACCCACATCGAGTACACCAAACCGGCGCTGGTCGGCGCGCACGAAGTGGCGCAGGCGGTGGCGCTGTTCGATCCCGTGGGCACCGGCCACGCCATGCGCGAGGATCGTCGGCTGCCGCCTTCGGTGATCTCCGGCATCCAGTTCATTGCGCTGGACGAGCATCGCCGCCTGTTCAAGTCCGACCACATCATCGATCCGGGCATCACGCCGGATGGCCGCTTTGCCGGCGTCTACGTGCCGGGGGCACATTCGGACGTGGGCGGCGGTTACCATCGCGATGGGCTGTCGACGCGCACCGGCAACTTCGTCATCGACTACGTGAACGGCTTGAGCGACCGGCCGATAGTCGAAAAAAGCCCCGAGCCGGACGATCCGCGCCTGGATGTGATCCATGATTCGCGCAAGGGCATGTGGCTGTATCGATGGATGCCCGGAGTCGACCGGCTTGCACCGAATGGTTACGTCGAGCTGGAAGTGCCCCGCGGCGAAAAGAACCGGGTGCCCGACCCCTACAACGCCGAGCCGCGCAACGAGGCGTTGAGCCGGCAGTTCGAGCGGCAGCCCATGCCGGACGCGCCAGTACCGGGCGCGTTGGCGCGGCAACCGGATCTACCGAAAAGCGAGTTCGGCCAGTGGCTGGATCACCTCCACGTGGCTGCGCAGAATCCGGACAACGGCGCATGGGATCGAGTGCAGCACGAGGCGGCGCAAGCCTACATGTGCACGCCGGGCGGACAACTGTTCCAGCAACAGGCCAACGAGCTGAACCACACATGGGATTTGCAGCAAGCCGCGTTGCAGGCGCAACAGCAGGCCCTTCAGCAGCAGGCGCAGCAGCCATCCCAGGGTTTCTGCCAGTAATTTCAAGGGAGCACCGAACGCATGGACAGCAGTACGGAAGCGCTGCAACAGTCGTTGGTGAAGCTGCTTGCCGTCGTCGACAGGCTCGATGCCCGCAACCTGCAAACCGTGCAGCGCCTTGAAGCGGCGACGGCCGCCGTGGAGCAGGGCGTCGGCCGGCTGGATCGTGGCGGCGAGCAATTTGCGCAGCAGGCGTTGCAGCGCATCGGCGCCGATACGCAGCAGTCCATCGCGCAGGGAGCGGGCCGCGCAGTAACGGAGTTCGAGCACCAACTGCAGCAGGCTGCGCATGGCGTCCAGTGGGCCGCGCAGGCGATGGACGAGCAACGCAAGAGTTTGGCGGCCGCTCGGCGATCCCTGCTCTGGATCGGGGCGATGGCCTTGCTGATCGGTTCGCTGCTGGCTGCAGGTGGCACTGCATGGATTGCGCACCGGAGCATGCAGGAGATCGCGCAAGCCGACTTCGGCAAAGACATTCTGCAAGCCACCCGGGACGGCGCCATCACGCGATGCGGGGACTCGTTGTGCGTGCGGATCGGCAAGAAGCCGCGGTACTACGGCAAGGAAGGCGAGTACGTGTTGTTGCAGGACCCGGTTGTCCGCTGAATTGCGGATCCGTGGTGCCTCGCTAAGGCAAGCTCCTCTCCCCTGAGGCGCAGGCCTTCATTGATTCGATCCGGGCTGTGCTGCTGATGTGGCGCGACTACGGCGAACCGGGGCATTCGGGGCGGTAGGCACGGCCGCATCGCGCAGATGCAGTGCCGCGACCACCGCGCGCGTGAGGTCGGCGAAGATCGCGTCACGCGCGTCCTTCGGGGCGGTCGATGCGGTGAGGAACGCAGCCACTGCCACCGCGTGGCCGTTCGGCCAGCTCAGGATGCCGATGTCGTTGTAGGCCGCCGTGGTGTGCTCCAGCGTGTACGAGGTGCCGCACTTGTCGGCCAGGCGCACGCCTGGCGGCAGACCCAGCCGGAGGCGGCTCGGGGTCGTCTGTGCATACATCAGGTCGAGCAGGTATTGCGTCGAGGCGGGCGACAGGAGCTCCTTGTTCCACAGCTTGCGCAGGAAGTCGGCGGCGGCGTCCGGCGTGCTGCGGTTGCGCGGATCGGCCAGGTAGGCGCGATAGCCGCGGCGCAGCCTCGCGAGCTGCTGTGCGTCGGTCTCGTGGGCAGGTGACGATTGGCCGGGTTGGAGATCCTCGAAAACGGATCCAAAACCTCGCTCGCCAATATCCACATGCATGCCGTCGATGCCATGGGCACGAAGGAAGGTGGTCACGACCTGCGGGCCGCCGATGACCTTGAGCAGCGTATCGATGGCCGTGTTGTCGCTGTGGCTCACGGCGTCAGTGAGCAGCTGGCGCACGGTGAAGCTCATCCGTTCGCCCTGGAAATGGTCGCGTATCGTGCCCGACTCGAGCTCGTCGCGATGCACGACGACGGTCTGGCCGTAGGACCATCTGCCCTGCTCGATGCCCGCCAGCACGGCGGCGGCCACCGGGGCCTTGAACACGCTCATCATCGGGAATGAGCGGTCGGCATTCGCGCGCCATGCCTGGCCGCTCTGCAGGTCGATCACGGTGACGCCGAGCATGCCGGGACGCGCCTTATGCACCAGCTCATCGAGGCGATGCTGCAATTCCGGCGGGTTGGGGATGGGCGGCTGTGCAACTGCGACGGCAATGCGGTCGAAGGCGAGCTGAAACGCAGCGAATATCAGGATGCAGACGCGTCTTGCGCTCATCGATGTCCCTGAAGAGTTCCGGATATTTGCGGGTTTCAACCGCGCTGCTGCAACGCCAGTTTCAGCCCGAAGCCGAGCAGCACGATGCCGCAGACACGGTCCATCCACTGGCCGACCTGCGGCCGGCGCTGCAGCAGGCGGTGGATGCGGCCGCCCGCCATGGCCAGCACCAGCGACCAGGCGAGCCCGGTGCCGATGAAGCTGGCGCCCAGCACCAGCAGGCCAAGCTGCGGATGGGCGGCGTGCAGCGACACGAACTGCGGCAGGAAGGCGAGGTAGAACAGCGCCACCTTCGGGTTCAGCACGTTGGTGAGCATGCCCTGGCGGAACGCGGCGGCGAAGCCGGTGCCGCGCGTCTGCGTCGGTGCGCGGGCGTGCCGGCGGCTGAACAGCATGCGCAGGCCGATCCACACCAGATAGGCCGCACCGAGGTATTTCAGCACGGCGAAAGCCAACGCCGAAGTCATCAGCAGTGCCGACAGGCCCAGTACCGCGGCCAGCGTGTGCACGACGCAGCCGGCGTTGATGCCCAGTGCGGCACCCAGTCCCACCGCATGCCCTTCGCGGCCGCTGCGCGCGAGGATGTAGAACGTGTCCAGCCCCGGCGTGAGGTTCAGCGCGATGCAGGCGAGCAGGAAGGCGTCGTAGTGCTGGATGCCGAACATGGGCAGGGCTCGCGCGATGGAGGATGCGCGCGATCAGACGTCGCGATGCTTGCCGCGGAACGGCGCGTACCAGGCGCGCAATCGGGCGAGGTCGGCGGCCACGTCCGCCGTGGTGTCGAACAGCGGGCCGAGCTGGATGGTCTTGTCGGGGTAATGGAACGCCACCGGAAAGACCGGCACGCCGGCGCCGCGCGCGATGTGCCAGAAACCGTGCTTCCAGCGCGCCACCGGCTTGCGCGTGCCCTCGGGCGCGATGCCCAGCCACAACCGTTCGCGCTGGCGGAACTGGTCGATCATCTGCTCGACCACGCCCTTGGCGGCACCACGGTCGATGGCCATGCCGCCGAGCCGGCGCAGCAGGCCGCCGAGCGGGCCGCGGAACAGTTCCTGCTTGGCCATGAAGTGCACGTCGGCACCGATCGCCGCCTTGATCAGCAGGCCCCACACGCCGTCCCACCATGACGAGTGCGGCGCGGCGATCAGTACCAGCTTCGGCACGTCTGGAAACTCGCCGGTCAGGCTCCAGCCGCACAGGCGCAACACGGCGCGGCAGGCGCGACGTCGCCAGTCATCGCGCAGTTGCGGCATCTGCGCAGGCAGTTGCGACGGGATTGGCAGGGATGCTTTCATTCGAAGTCCGGCTTGCGCGAGCGCGTCTGCTTGATCTTGCCGCGTTGCTGCTTGCCGACCAGGCGGCGTTCCTTCGAAGCGCGGGTGGGCTTGGTCGCCACGCGCTTCTTCGGTGGTACCAGCACGCCGCGAATGATTTCGGCGAGCCGCTCGCGCACATCGTCGCGATTGCGCGCCTGGTCGCGGAAGCGGCGACCCTGGATCACCAGCACGCCGTCGGCGGTGAGCCGGCGGTCGCGTCGCGCCAGCAGACGCGCGCGCACGACATCCGGCAGCGACGGCGAATGCGCCACGTCGAAGCGCAGTTCGACTGCACTCTCGGTGCGATTGACGTGCTGGCCACCGGGACCGTCGGCACGCAGGAAGCGTTCGACCAGCTCGGTTTCGGGAATCGACAGGGTGCGGCTGACGGTCAGCATGCGGGAAGTTTAGGGGATGGCACGGATTCGTAGGAGCGGCTTCAGCCGCGATGCTCTTGGCTGGTGGATCGAAGAGCATCGCGGCTGAAGCCGCTCCTACGCGAGACCGACGTCCGGCAGCGTCCAGCCGAAGCGACGGAGCAGGTCCGCGTACGCTTCGTCCAGCGGCGCCTCGAGCTGCATCGGTGTGCCGGTGACCGGATGCGCGAAGCGCAGTCGCCACGCGTGCAGCAGCATGCGGTGGCAGCCGAAGTGCTGCTTGTACAGGCGGTTGTGGTCGCCGCGGCCGTGCTGGCAGTCGCCGATCACCGGATGGTGGAGGTGGGCGAGATGCTTGCGGATCTGGCGGAAGCGGCCGGTTTCGGGCTCGGCCAGCACGAGGGCGTAACGCTGTTGTGGGTAGCGGCCGAGTTCGATGGGCACTTCCACCGTGGCGAGGCGGCGATAGCACGTGCGTGCCTCGCGGCGCGGGCCGGTTTCGCGCGAACCGGGCAGCGGGTAGTCGGTCACGCCTTCGGCCGGCTCCGGCCAGCCGCGTACCACGGTGAGGTATTGCTTGCGCACGTCGCGGCCCATGAACTGCTCGCCCAACGCGGCGGCGACTTCGCTGGACCGCGCCACCAGCAGCACGCCGCTGGTGGCGCGGTCGAGGCGGTGGGCGAGGTAGACGTTGCCGCCCAGCTGTTCGCGCAGCACGTCGACGAGGTAATGCTCGGCATCGTTCACCATTTTCGAGCGGTGCACGGCCAGGCCCGCGGGCTTGTTCACCGCGACGAGGGCGTCGTCCTGATGGAGGATCTCGATGGGTGGCATGGTGGGATGGGATGCAATGGTAGGAGCGGCTTCAGCCGCGATGCTCTTGTTGTGCATGATGTCGGGAAAGCCGGAAAGGCATCGCGGCTGAAGCCGCTCCTACCGGTGGCCCAGCCAGCCCCAGCCGAACGCCAGCAGCCCCGCCACGCCCATGCCCAGCGGCAACCACGGTCCGTGCTGTGGCGCCAGCGCCCACAGCAGGGTGGCGCAGAGCAGCAGGGTGGCGCCCAGCGCGCTGCCCGCGATCATGCGCAGCAGCCGGCGCAGCAGGTGGCGCTGGTGGCTCAGGGTGTCCACGTCGGCGAGCAGGCGGTGTTCGCCGCGCGCGATGCGTTCGAGCGAGTCGTGCACCAGTTCGGGCAGGCGCGGCGCGAGGTGGAACCATTCGGGCAGGCGCTTGCGCACTTCGCGCAGTGTGCGCAGCGGGCTGTAGCGCTCGCGCAGGATGCGCTTCAGCACCGGATGCGCCACCGCCCAGATGTCGATCTCCGGATCGAGCAGGCGGCCCACGCCCTCGATGTTGAGCAGGGTCTTCTGCAGCAGGATCAGCTGCGGCTGCAGGGTCAGCTCGAAGCGGCGCGCGGTCTGGAACAGTTTCACCACCAGCTCGGCCAGCGAGATCTGCGACAGCGGGCGGGTGAAGTAGGGCTCGCATACCGTGCGCACCGCCGCTTCCAGCTCGTCCAGCCGCACCGTGGCCGGCATCCAGCCGGCGTCCACATGCAGCTTGGCGATGCGCGCGTAGTCGCGCTCGAACAGTGCGATGAAGTTCTGCGCCAGCCAGTACTGGTCGGCCTCGGGCAGCGAGCCCATGATGCCGAAGTCCAGCGCGATGAAGCGTGGCTCGGTGGGGCGCGTGGGGTCCACCCAGATGTTGCCGGGGTGGGCGTCGGCGTGGAAGAAGTTGTCGCGGAACACCTGTTCGTAGAACACCCGCACGCCCTTGACGGCGAGCGCCTTGCGGTCGATGCCGGCGGCGTCGATCGCGGCGATGTCATCGCTGCTGATGCCGTGCACGCGCTCCAGCGTGAGCACGCGCTGCGCGGTCAGGTCCCAGTGCACCTCGGGCACGTAGAGATCGACGCCGCTGACGAAGTTGCGGCGCAGCAGGCTGGCGCTGGCGCCTTCGCGCTGCAGGTCCAGTTCGTGCTCCAGCATCTTCTCCACTTCCGCGACGACATCCAGCGGCCGGATCTTGTCGGCGTTCGGATGCCAGCGCTGCGCGAGCAGGCCCAGCGAATGCAGCAGGCGCACGTCGCGCGCGATCTTCGCGTCGATGCCGGGGCGCAACACCTTCACCACCACCGCGCGGCCGTCGGGAAGCTCCGCGGCGTGCACCTGGGCGATCGAGGCGGAGGCCAGCGGCGTCTCGTCGAAGTGCGCGTACAGATGGCCAATCGGCGACTTCAGCTCGCGCTCGACGATCGCCTTGGCCTCGACGCCGGGGAAGGGCGGCACCTGGTCCTGCAGCAGGGCGAGTTCGTCGGCGATGTCCTCGGGCACCAGGTCGCGGCGGGTCGACAGCACCTGGCCGGCCTTGACGAAGATCGGCCCCAGCTCGGTGAGCGCGAGGCGCAGCCGCACGCCGCGCGCCAGCGGGCGCACGTCGACGGCGGGCCGGCCCAGCAGCGGACGCAGGAATTTCAGAGGCCGGAACAGATGGGTGGCGTCGACCAGCTCGTCCAGCCGGTAGCGCAGCAGCACCACGGCGACACGCAGCAGGCGCGGCACGACGGCGAGCGGGGTCACGCGCCAGCTCCCTTGGGATGTGTCCCTTGCAAGCGTGCCGCCAATCGATTGATACGCGCCTCCAGCCGCTCGCTGCGTTCGCGCAGCGCATCCACGCCGTCGAGGAAGGCTTCTGCCTCGCCCGGCGCCAGCGCGAGGCGCGATTCGTCGCGCAACCAGGCAGCGCCGTCCTCGGTAAGGTGGCTGGCGGTCTCTTTCGCGTGTGCCAGCGCCTTGCGCACGGCGCGTGCGATCGGCACGCCCAGCACGTCGCCGAACGTGCGCGCGAACGCTTCCTCGAAATCCGGGGCGAACTGGCTGGCGAGTTTCTCCAGCCGTCGCGCGAGGTCGGCGTCGCCGGCGATCTCCACCTTGCCCGGCGCCACGCCGTCGTCGCCGCGGCGCAGCGCCATCGCCAGCAGGCTGCCGGGCGTGGCGGCCACGCGCAGTGTGCTGGCCGCGGTTTCGGTCTCGTCCGGCGGGCCGACCTTGAGGCGACCGTCTTCCACCTGCACGGCCAGCGCCAGCTCCGGTCCGGCGAGGTGCAGCAGCACGCGGCGACCGTTCAACGCGGCGAGCTTCTGCTGCGTGTCAGGATCGAGCGACAGCGTGTGGTTCAGCGCGGTTTCCAGCGCGCGTCCGGCCAGCTTGCGCAGCGGCGTGGGCAGCCAGGCGTTGGGTGTGGGGTCGGTCATCCGGCGATTGTAGCGGGCAAGCGCTCGTGGGTCGGGATTCATCCCGACACGTACGAGTCTGTCGGGCTGAAGCCCGACCTGCGCGCAAGGGGTTTTCAATCGATGGCGCCGTCGAAGCCGAGTTGCCGCCAGGCTTCGTACACGGCCACGGCGACGGCATTGGAGAGATTGAGGCTGCGGCTGTCCGGCCGCATCGGCAGGCGCATGCGCTGTGCCTCGGGAATGCCGTCCAGCACCTCGACGGGCAAGCCGGCGGTCTCGCAGCCGAACAGCAGCGCGTCGCCGTCGGCGTAGCGGGCATCGACATGGCGCGTGCGGCCGCGGGTGGTGAAGGCATACACGCGCGGCTGGCCGATCGCGACGAGGCAGGAGGCCAGGCTGTCGTGCGCTGCGACGCGTGCGTACTCGTGGTAGTCCAGGCCCGCGCGGCGCAGGCGCGCATCGTCGAGCGCGAAGCCGAGCGGGCGGATCAGGTGCAGCGCGGCGCCGGTGTTGGCGCACAGGCGGATGACGTTGCCGGTGTTCGGCGGGATTTCGGGGCGGAACAGGATGACATGCAGCATCCGGCGATTATCGCGTGCTCGACGGCACGCGAGCCAACCATCCAGCGATCAGCCGCGCGGCAGCGGGCAGGTGGCGCCGTGGCCCGGCGCCACGCAGGCGTTGGTCGAGGCAACCAGCGCGTGGGTGGCGCCGGCCTTGGTGGCGAACTGCGCCGACAGCGGGACCGTCGTCAGCATCGAGCCGACCACCAGGGCGCAGACCAACAGGCAGGCGGCGAACAGGCCGTGCAGCATCAGGGTTTCGTGTTTCATGGCGGTACTCCGGTAGTCGTGTCGTGGGGTGGGCTCAGCCCGGCTGACGCGGGCAGATCACGTCGTCGGCCAGCAGCGCGCATTGCGTGGGCGAGGCCAGCAGGGAGCTGCCGGCGCTGGCCAGCTGCACGGACGAAGGGGTGGCACTCAGCATCGCGCCCAGCACCAGGGTGCAAACCAGCAGGCAGACGACGAACAGGCCGCTCAGCATCAGGTTCTCGTATTTCATGGTGTGTCTCCGACAAGGGTGGGTGGTTCCTGCACGTGTTCTGGTGCAATCCGCGTGCCAAGCCGAAAATCGTTTTCAAGTTATTGAATTCGAACGATTTGAAAAATCCAGCGTGCAGGCCGGTCGCTTGTCCGCGGACAGCTGGACAGGCAAACCGGACAGCCGGCCGGACGGACAGGCGGGCATGCCCATCGTCATCTGGCAAGAAGTTGCGAACTCCCATAGGCTCAGGCGACATCCGAACCCAAAAGGAGCGTCACGATGGGAAGCAAGCCACTCGCCCTGCTGATCGCGGGCCTGATGAGCGTCGCCGGCGGTGTCGCGCCGGACGTGGCCATGGCCGCGAACAGCGCGTCGGCCGCACACGGCATGCCGGAGATCGCCTACACCCGCTTCACCCTGCCGAACGGCCTCACCGTGATCGTGCACGAGGACCACAAGGCGCCGGTGGTGGCGGTGAGCATCTGGTACCACATCGGTTCGGCCGACGAGCCGAAGGGCAAGACCGGCTTCGCGCACCTGTTCGAGCACCTGATGTTCTCGGGCTCGGAGCACCACAAGGGCACCTACTTCCAGCCGTTCGAGCTGGCCGGCGCCACTGACATGAACGGCACCACCTGGTTCGACCGCACGAACTACTTCGAGACGGTGCCCACCACCGCGCTGGACATGGCGCTGTGGATGGAATCCGACCGCATGGGTCACCTGCTCGGCGCGATCGGCCAGAAGGAGCTCGACACCCAGCGCGGCGTGGTGCAGAACGAGAAGCGCCAGGGCGAGAACCGTCCCTACGGCCGCGTGGACGAGAACATCCTCGCCAACACCTATCCCGCGAACCACCCCTACCAGCACGACACCATCGGCTCGATGGCCGACCTCGACGCCGCCTCGCTGGCCGACGTGAAGGCGTGGTTCCACGACAACTACGGTGCCGCCAACACCACCCTGGTGCTGGCCGGCGACATCACCGTGGCCGAGGCCCGCGCGAAGGCGCTGAAGTACTTCGGCGACATCCCGGCCGGCCAGCCGGTGGCGCGCCAGCAGCCGTGGATCACCCCGCTGGCGAAGTCCACCCGCGGCGTGCAGCACGACCACGTGGCGCAGCCGCGCATCTATCGCACCTGGGTGGTGCCGCAGCTGGGCAGTGACGCGGCGATCCAGCTCGACCTTGCCAGCACCGTGCTCGGCGGTGGCAAGACCTCGCGGCTGTACCAGCGCCTCGTCTACCAGGACAAGCTGGTGGACGACGTTTCCGCCAGCATGGCGCCGTTCGCGCTGGCCAGCCAGTTCCAGATCCAGGCCGACGTGAAGCAGGGCGTGGACCCGGCGAAAGTGGAAGCGGCGATCGATGACGAGCTGAAGAAGTTCCTCGCCAGCGGCCCCAGCGCCGACGAACTCGGTCGCGCCAAGATCGGCAACCGCGCGGCGTTCGTGCGCGGGCTGGAGAAGGTGGGCGGCTTCGGCGGCAAGGCGGTGATCCTCGCCGAGGGCCAGGTCTACCGCGGCAACCCGGGCGCCTACCGGCTCGACCTCGAACGCGCCGACGCGGCCACGCCGGCCAGCGTCAAGGCGGCGGCCGACCAGTGGCTCAACAAGGGCGACTACCTGCTCACCGTGCTGCCCGCCGGCAAGGGCTTCGATCCGGTCGCCGAAGACAAGGCGGTGCAGCCGCTGGGCGACGCCGCCGGCCGCCCGCAGCCGAAGCTGCCGGCCGCGCACGCGTACAGCGTGGCGAAGAGCGACGTGGACCGCAGCCAGGGCGTGCCGCAGGTCGACGCATTCCCGTCGCTGAGCTTCCCGCAGCTCGAGCGCGGCAAGCTGAAGAATGGCATCGAGGTGATCCTCGCCCAGCGCCACACCATACCGGTGACCCAGGTGCAGTTGCTGTTCGACGCCGGCTATGCCGCCGACCAGGGCCGCAAGCTCGGCACCGCGAACTTCACCGCGAGCCTGATGAACGAGAGCACCGGCAAGCTCGATTCGGTGGAGATCGCCAAGACCAAGCAGCGGCTGGGCGCGATCACCACCGTAGGTTGCGGGCTGGACGACTGCAGCGCCTCGCTCAACGCGTTGAACGACCAGCTCCAGCCCTCGCTGGCGCTGTTCGCCGACATCGTGCGCGATCCCGCGTTCAAGCCGGCCGACATCGAGCGCGTGCGCGGCCAGTGGCTGGCCGACATTGCGCAGGAGAAGACCCAGCCGGTGGGCCTCGCGCTGCGCACCCTGCCGCCGCTGCTGTATGGCGCCGACCATGCCTACGGCATCCCGTTCACCGGCAGCGGCACCGAGGCCAGCATCAAGGCGTTGACCGCCGCCGACCTGCGCACCTTCCAGCAGCAGTGGTTGCGCCCGGACAACGTGAAGATCCTGGTCGCCGGCGACACCACGCTGGACCGGATCATCCCGGAACTGGACGCCGCCTTCGGCGACTGGCAGGCACCGGCCGGTGCGATCCCGCACAAGAACATCGCGAAGGTGGCGGCGCAGCCGAAACCGCGGGTGTTCCTGATCGACCGGCCCGACGCGCCGCAATCGCTGATCATGGCCGGCCTGCTCGCACCGTCCACGCGTGCGCCGGACAACCTCGCGATCCAGGTGGCGAACGGCGCCTTCGGCGGCACCTTCACCTCGCGCCTCAACATGAACCTGCGCGAGGACAAGCGCTGGGCCTACGGCGCGCAGAGCTTCCTGATGGATGCTCAGGGCCAACGGCCGATGCTGTTCTACGCGCCGGTGCAAACCGACAAGACCGCGCCTTCCGCCGAGGAGATGCTGAAGGAGGCGCGCGCCGTGATAGCCGACAAGCCGCTGACCGCCGACGAGATCGCAAAGATCAAGGACCAGCGCATCCGCGCGCTGCCGGGCAGCTACGAGACCACCTCCGCGGTGCTCGGCGCGATGAACGGCATCGTTGAGTATGGCCGTCCCGACGACTATGTGCAAACGCTGAAGCCGAAGCTGGAGGCAATCACCCCGGCCGAGGCCGAGGCCGCGATCAAGCAGATCGTGCAGCCCGCGGCGATGACCTGGGTGATCGTGGGCGACCTCAAGCAGATCGAGGCGCCGGTGCGCGCGCTGAACCTCGGCGAGGTGCAGGTGCTCGACGCCGACGGCAAGCCGCTGGCTGACGCGCCAGCCGGCGCGTCAGCGAAATAAGCACGCAAAGGGGACGCGGCCATGCCGGCCGCGTTAGCATGGAGAGGCCGGGCGGTTCACTGCCCGGCCTCTTTCGTCAACGCCCGTCCGGAGTCGTCCATGCGCAAGACCGTGCTGCTGCTCGTCCCCACCCTGCTGCTGGGCGCCTGCACCTGGGGCATCAACCCCACGCCAGCCTCGCAGAACGTGCGCACGGCATGGAACGGCGACGTTTCCGGCTGCAAGGACCTGGGCAAGATCACCGTCTCGGTGATGGACCACGTGGGTCCGGTGGACCGCAACGACATCAAGGTGCGCGACGAACTGCAGGTGATGGCGCGCAACGAAGCCGCCACCATGCACGCCGACACCATCAAGCCGCTGGCCGAACCCAGCGACGGCTCGCAGCCCTGGGGCGCCTACCAGTGCGGTTCGCACCTGGTCACGCCCGCCGCGCCGAGTGGCAACCCGGCCGCGCCCGCTTCCAGTGGCGGCACGCAGACCTATCCGATCAAGGGCGGCTGAGACCGGGTTTGCTGAAGCACAAAACACGAAGGGCGCCGAGCGGCGCCCTTCGTGTTTCGCAGCCATCGATGCGCGGATGCAGCACGCGCCGTTGACGGATCACAGATGCCCGTTGGCCAGCTCGTCCGCCAGCCGCGGCAACTTGTAGACCTTGCGGACCGCTTCCATCAGCGCGGCGGTGTCCACCGCCACCGCGCGGTTGTTGCTGCCGTCGTAGACGAAGTCGCCGCCGATGGAGTGGATGTTGCCGTCGAAGATCAGGCCCACGGCGTGGCCGTCGCGGTCGATCACCGGGCTGCCGGAGTTGCCACCGATGATGTCGTTGTCGGTGACGAAGTCGAACGGCGTGGAGAGATCCAGCGAGTCCTTCGCCTTGATCCAGCTGTCCGGCAGCTTGAACGGATCGGCGCCGGTGGCGCGCCGGTAGGCGCCGGCGAAGTCGGTGAACGGTGGCACCTGGTGGCCGCCTTCCTTCCAGCCGACCACCTTGCCGTAGGACAGGCGCAGGGTGAAGGTGGCATCCGGGTAGTTGCTGGTGCCTTCGCGCGCGAAGCGGGCCTGGGCGATCGCCTCGCCTGCCTTGGTGGTGGGCGCCTGCACCTCATCCTCGTACTGCTTGCGCAGCTTCGTCGCGGTGGGCTCGATCTTGCGCGCGAACACGATCATCGGATCGGTGGAGGCCTCGATGGCCTTTTCGCCGCCATCCCACAGCTGCTTGCGCAGCGCGGGGTCGGCGAGTTTCGTGCCGTCCACCAGTGACTTGGCGAGTTCGTCGGGCGACTGCCTGCCCAGCGTTTCGTGCACGAACGCGTCGTCGGCGCCGAGGATCTGGCGCATCTTCTCCATCGACCAGGCCATCATGGTGCGCTCGTACTCGGGATACACCGGCACCTTCGCCTCCAGCGCCTGTTCCACCGCGGGCAGGTTGGCGTTGCGGAACTGCGGCAGGCGCTCGGCGTCGGGCTTGGCGCGCTGGGCGGCGCCGCGCACCAGGGTCATCGCGTCGGCGAACAACTGGGTGCCCACGCCGAAGCCGCGGCCGCCGGCGATCATCAGGTAGCGGTTCTGCAGCTCCTTGCCGCGCTGCTGGGCCTTGGCCAGTTCCGCCCACGGGTCGCCGTACTTCGCGCGGCGCGCCGGGTCGGCGGCGATCCAGTCGCGCAGCGCGGCGTCCGACTTCTGCTTGTGCGTGATGAAGCCTTCGTTGGTGAGCGTTTCCAGCCAGCCCTTGAACACCTTCAGCGTGTTCTCGATGCCGAACTGCATGTCCTGCGCTTCCTTGGCCTGCTGCGTGCCGGCGCGGCCGTACTGCCACAGCACGCCGCGCAGGTCGGACAGGTAGCCGTACAGCGGGATCAGCGTGTCGTCGCGCATCGCCGACAGCTGGATCCACGGTGTCTCGCGCTGGGTGGAGCCGGGGTTGCCGACCACGAAGGTGAGCTCGCCGGCCTTCGGGCCGTGCGGGTCGAACTTCAGGAACTGCGGCGTCTTCGCCGGCTTGCCGCCCACCCAGGCGCGGAAGAAGGTAACGTCGAGGTCGTAGCGCGGGAAGTTGAAGTTGTCCGGGTCGCCGCCGAAGAACGCGATGCTCTGTTCGGGTGCGAACACCAGGCGCACGTCCTGGTAGCGGCGGTACTTGTACAGTGCGTAGCGGCCGCCGTGGTACAGCGAGATCACGTCGCAGCGCCAGGTCTTCGCATCGCCGGCGACGCATTGTTCTTCCAGCTGGCTGTCGATCGCGCGCTCGGCCTTGATGCGCTCGGCGCCGGTCTTGCCGTTCGTCGCCGCGTTCACCCTGGCGGTGACGTCGGTGATCGAGTCGAGCTGGTTGAGCTCGACGTCGGGGCACTTCGGCTCGTCCTCGGGCTTCATCGCCACGTAGCCGTCGGCCATGTAGTTGTGGCCGCTGCCGGAAAGCTGGGACAGGCAGGCGTTGGCGCAGTGATGGTTGGTCATGACCAGGCCGTCGGCGGAGACGAAGGAGCCGGAACAGCCCTCGGCCAGCCGCACCGCCGCGTGCTGGATCAGGTCGATCCACTGCGGCGTGGGCGTGAAGCCGTAGCGTTGCTGCAGCTGCTTCGTCGGCAGGTGGTCCAGCGTCCACATGCCTTCGTCGGCCATCGCGCCGGCGGCGGCGCCCAGCAGCAGGCCGGAAACCCCCAGGAGCAACCAGCGTTTCATCGCGTCCCCTCCGTGTGTGGGCGGATCGGCGCGGATGGCGCGAGTCCGTCGTTGGCGTGTCGAACCGGCGGCCATCGTGGCACCGGCCGCAGGGACGCGGAAGTGAAGGCCGGCAGGGGTGCTTGCAAGCGGCCGGCGGCGGGCATAAGATTCACATCCATATATTTCATATATGAAATATAAACGCAGACATTAATTCCGCCATGAGCAGCTTCGCCCCCACCGAACAGCGCCTCGCCGTCACCTGCCGGCGCCAGCCCGCGTTTCCGCGCGAGCCGGCGGTGCTGGTGCGGCTGGTCAAGCACCTCTACAAGCGCGTGCACGACGACGCCAACGCGCTGCTGAAGCCCTGGGGCATCAGTCACCCGGAATACAACATCCTGATGATGTTGTACGGCACCGAGGGCTACACGCTGAATCCCTCGCAGCTGGCCGAGGCGGCGGGCGAGAAGTCGGCCAACATCACGCGGCTTGCAGACCGTCTGTGCGACAAGGGACTGATCGAGCGCACCGCGAGCGCCGAGGACCGGCGCAAGGTCAGCTTGAGCCTGAGCCGGCGGGGGTTGGCGATGATCGACGACTTCATGCCCGCGATCTGCGCGCTGCTTGAGCGCCAGACCGCCGGCCTGAAGCCCACCGAGACGGCGCAACTGGAACGCCTGCTCAAGAAATTCCTGGACCAGTTGGAACGGGACTGACGGTGGGGCGGGGTTGAGGCCATGGCGTCGGCAGCGATGAAGACGGGGCAGGTGGTGCGCCGCTGGCCGGTGCTGGCGGAAGCGTTCGCCGGTGAAGGCCGCGCCTGGCTGTTCGTGTTCAAGACGCTGCTGGCGCTGTACGTCACGGCGTGGCTGGCGATGTGGTTGCGGCTGGAGCAGCCGGCTACCGCGATGATCACGGTGGGTGTCGTGATGCATCCGCACAGCGGCATGGTGCGGGCCAAGAGCTTCTATCGCGCGATCGGCACGCTGTGCGGCAGCACGTTCGGGCTGGCGTTGCTGTGCGTGTTCCCGCAGCAGCGCGTGCTGTTCCTGCTGTGCATGTCGCTGTGGGTGGGCTTGTGCGCGGGCGGCGCCACGCTGTACCGCAACTTCATGGCCTACGGTTTCGTGCTGGCTGGCTACACCGCGGCAATCGTGGCGTTGCCGGCGATCGGCAATCCGCTAGTCGTGTTCGACTCGGCCCTGATGCGCGTGAGCGAGGTGATGCTGGGCCTGGTGGTGTCCGGCGTGGTCAGCGACCTGGTGTTTCCCGAGCGCCTGCGCCTGGCGCTGCGCCAGGAGGCACGCGCGCACTTCGCGAACTTCATCGACTTCGTGCGCGGCTCGACCGGCGGCAGCATCCCGCGCGCGGAGATGGAACAGGCGCATCTGCGCTTCGTGCGTGCCGCGGTGCAACTGGAGAACCAGCGCGCCTCGGTGATCTTCGAGGATCCGGAAATCCGCGCGCGCAGCACCCGCATGCGCCTGCTCAACCAGCACAACATGGCGGCGGCGACCAGTTTCCAGTCGCTGCACCACCTGATCAATCGGCTGCAGCGCGAGCATCGCGACACGGAAGTGGCCGCGCTGACCGCGCTTTACCATCCGATCGGCGCGGTGCTGACCACCGCGCCCGACGACTTGCACGATCCCGCGGTGCTGGCGCCGCGCCTGCGCGAGTGCGCCGAGCAACTGCCGGCACTGGAGGCGGAGTTGCGCGCGGGCCTGCCGCCGGGACGCGCGCAACTGGCGTTCGACACCGGCGCCACGGTGCTGAAGCGCTTCCTCGACGAGCTGTGCGGCTACGTCGAGGTGGAGCTGGCGCTGCGCGCGCGCGTGCAGCGCGGCGCCGTGGAGCGCGTGCATTTCCGTCGCGGCAACGATGCCAGCGGCGCGCTGGTGGCGGTGCTGCGCACCTTTCTCACCATGGCCACGCTGAGTGCGTTCTGGATCGCCAGCGGATGGCCGTTCGGCGCCAGCGCGATGCTGCTGGCGACCGTCTTCAGCGGCTTGCTCGCTGCGACGCCGAACCCGCTCGCCTCCGCGTTCAACATGCTGATCGGCTACGCCCTGGGCATGCTCGCCGGCCTGTTCACGGCCTACGTGCTGTTGCCCGGCAGCGACGGCTTCGTGATGCTGATCGCGGCGACCTTGCCGCTGCTGATGATCGGGCCGTGGCTCAACGCGCATCCGGAATGGCCCGGCATCGGCGGCGGCTACGCGATCGGCATCGTCTACATCCTCGCGCTGAAGAACCCGATGGTGTACGACCCGGCGCTGGCGTTGAACGAGGCCATCGCACAGCTGGCCGGCGTGGCGATGGCGGCGGTGGCCTTCGTGTTCGTGCCGCGCGTCACCGGCAGCGGCTGGCAGCGCCGGCGACAGTTCCGTCGCCTGCGCGAGCAGGTGGTCGAGGCGGCCAGCGCATCGCTGGACGGTTTGCCGTGGCGCTTCGAAAGCGAGAGCCGCGACCTGTTCCACCAGGCCATCGTGCATACCCGTCCGGGCAGCCGCGCGTCGCGCGAGCTGCTGGCCTGGGCGCTGGCGGTGCACGAGAGCGGGCGCGCGCTGATCGAGCTGCGCCAGCAACTGCATGCCGGCCGCTACCCGATCGAAGTGCGCGCCGCGGTGGAGCGTGCGGTGCAGGCGGTGGCGCAGCTGTACCACCACCCCGACGCGGTGCGCCGGCAACAAGCCGAGGACCTCGTGCGCGCCGCGATCGAGGACTGCGCCGACACGCCGGCGCTGCGCCCGCGCCTGTACCAGCTGCTGGGCGCGCTGCGCGACGACGAATCGCCGCTGGCCACCTGGATGCCTGCCGAGGAGGCCGCCCGTGCCACGTGAAATCGACATCCAGGGGGTGCTGGTGCCCGGCCTGTTGCCGATCTTCCTCGGCTGCCTGCTGCTGATGGCGCTGGTGGACCTGCTGGTCGGCCGCTACGGCCTGTACCGCTACGTGTGGCACCCGCCGCTGTTCCGCCTCGCCCTGTTCGCCTGTGTTTTCAGTCTTGCCGGGCTTCTGCTGCTTCGCTGACCAAGTCACGCCATGAACAAAACTTCGCTGTTGCGCTTCCTGTTCACCGCCGTGGTGGTGTTCGCCGCCACCGTGCTCGGCCACGCGCTGTGGAAGCACTACCTGTATTCGCCGTGGACCCGCGATGGCCGCGTGCGCGCCGACGTGGTGCAGATCGCGCCCGACGTGGCCGGCCTGGTCGCCACGGTGCCGGTGCACGACAACCAGTTCGTGCACAAGGGCGAGCTGCTGATGACGATCGACCGCGACCGCTACATCCTCGCCCTGCAGCAGGCCGAGGCGAACCTCGCCGCGGCCGAAGCCAGCGCACGCGCGGCGGGTGCCGGCGCCGCGGCCGCCGCGGCCGCGATTTCCGGCAGCAGGACCGAGTACGAAATGTTCGAGGCGCAGGCGCAGCGGCGCCTGCAGATGCCCGAGCAGAGCGTGATCTCGGTCGAGGACCGGCAGAACGCGGTGGCCGCCGCGAACAATGCGCGCGCCGGCCTGCAGCAGGCCCAGGCTTCGCACAATCAGGCGAGCGCCGGCGCGCAGCAGGCGCTGGCGGCGGTGCAGCAGGCGCAGGTGGCGGTGGACCTGGCCCGGCTCAATCTCCAGCGCACCGAAGTGCGCGCACCGGCGGACGGCTACGTCACCAACCTCGACGTGCGCGTGGGCGACTACGCCGCCGCCGGCGCCGCGCGCATGGCGCTGATCGACAGCCACAGCTACTACATCTACGGCTACTTCGAGGAAACCAAGCTGCCGCAGCTGCGCGTGGGCGATCCGGTCGACATCCGCCTGATGGCCGGCGGCGTGCACCTCAAGGGCACGATCACCGGCATCGCGCGCGGCATCACCGACAGCGACAACCCCACCGGCGCGAACCTGCTCGCCGACGTCAATCCCACCTTCAACTGGGTGCGGCTGGCCCAGCGCGTACCGGTGCGCATCGCGATCGACACCGCCGCGTTGCCCAGGGGCATGGTGCTGGCCGCCGGCATGACCGCCACGATCGAGGTGCAGCCGCACGCGAAATGACCCGCGTGCCGCTGCGTACGGATAGGCAAGTCCGCGCGTGATTTGCCATCATGCGCGACCATGAACCGCTTGATGGACACCCCGGGCCGACTCGCCCGCCGCCTGCTGCCGCGTCGGCGCGGCGCGGCGGCGGAGCGCCTGCCCGCCTTCGCCGTGCCGGCCGACGCCATCGCGGCGCTGCCCGATCCGGCCGTCTTCCGCCAGACCCTGCTGCAGCTGATCGCCGAGGCCGAGCGGCGCATCGTGGTCGTGGCGCTGTACCTGCAGGACGACGATGGCGGCCGCGAGGTGCTCGAAGCGCTGTACGCGGCGAAGGCACGGCAGCCGGCGCTGCGCATCACGCTGTACGTGGACTGGCATCGCGCGCGTCGCGGCCTGATCGGCCAGGCGCACAGCGAGGGCAACACGGGCATGTACCGCGAGTTCGCGCGTCGGCTGGGCGACGGCGTGGAGATCCGCGGCGTGCCGGTGCAGGGCCGCGAGCTGCTTGGCGTGCTGCACCTGAAGGGCTGGGTGATCGATGACGCCGTGCTGTACACCGGCGCCAGCCTCAATGACGTCTATCTCGCGCGGCACGGCCGCTACCGGCTGGATCGCTACCACCTGCTGCGCCATCGCGGGCTGGCCGATGCGCTGGCCGGCTTCGTCGAGCGCCAGTTCGCCGGCAACGCGGCCGTGCCGCGGCTGGACACGCCGACGGCGCCGGCCACCCGCGCGCTGCTGCCGGCGATCCGCGAGTTGCGCCAGTCGCTGCAGTCCGCCGCCTATGCCGTGCCGCACGAGGCCGTGCGGGTCGACGAGGTGGTGGTGACGCCGCTCGTGGGCCTGGGCCGCAACGGCAACGCGCTCAACGACGCGGTGCTGGCGCTGCTGCAGGAGGCGCGCGAGCGGGTGATCCTGCTCACGCCGTACTTCAACCTGCCGCGGCCGGTGCGCGCGGCGGTGGGCCACGCGCTGCGGCGCGGCTGCCGCATCGACATCATGGTGGGCGACAAGACCGCCAACGATTTCTACATCCCGCCGGGCCAGCCGTTCACCACGATCGGCCTGCTGCCGTATCTCTACGAGAACAACCTGCGCCGCTTCGCCCGCGCGCATGCGCGGCAGATCGCCAGCGGCCAGCTGAACCTGTGGCTGTGGCGCGACGGCGGCAACAGCTACCACCTGAAGGGCCTGCTCGTCGACGATCACGCGGCCCTGCTCACCGGCCACAACCTCAATCCGCGCGCCTGGTCGCTGGACCTGGAGAACGGCCTGCTGCTGCGCGACCCCGCGCGACGCCTGCATGCGATGCACGAAGCCGAGTGGGCGGAGCTGCGCCGGCATGCCACGCGGCTCGCCGACTACCGCGCGCTGGAAAGCCCGCGGCACTATCCGCCGGAAGTGCGGCGCCTGTTGCGTCGCCTGAGCCGGGTGCGGCTGGACCGCCTGGTCAACTGGCTGCTGTGATGCCCGGTGTCTGCGGGCGGGACTGGTCCGGCCCGCGGTGGCAGGCGTTTTTCGTTCCGGCCTTTTCCGGGCGGGAACCAGGGCCGGTGGCGCTCAACCCAGCGCGCGCACCCGGAAGTTGCGCCCCTTGATGCGCCCCGCGCGCAGCCGTTCCAGCGCCTTGTTCGCCAGCGCGCGGCTGATCGCCACGTAGGCGCGGGTGGCGTACACGTCGATCTTGCCGATGTCGTTCGCGTCCAGCCCGGCGTCGCCGGTGAGCGCGCCGAGGATGTCGCCGGGGCGCAGCTTGTCCTGGCGGCCGGCGTCGATCACCAGGGTCTTCATCGGCGCGAGGTTCAGCGTCTTGCCGCGCGGCGGCGCGAGCTTCAAGGCGCGCCACGGCAAGGGCGCGCCCATGGCCGCCTCGATGTTCGCCACCTTGGGCCGCTCGCGCGGCGTGCACAGGGTGATGGCCAGGCCCGATTCGCCGGCGCGGCCGGTGCGACCGATGCGGTGGGTGTGGGTGTCCGGGTCGTGTGCGATGTCGAAGCTGACCACCAGCGGTAGCGCGGCGATGTCCAGCCCGCGCGCGGCCACGTCGGTGGCCACCAGCACGTTGCAGCTCTTGTTGGCGAAGCGCACCAGCACCTCGTCGCGGTCGCGCTGTTCCATGTCGCCGTGCAGGGCCAGCGCGGAATAGCCGCGCCTGTCCAGCTCCTGCGCCACCGCGTCCACGTCCTTGCGCATGTTGCAGAACACCAGCGCGCCATCCCATTTTGAATCCGGCCCGCGCTCGCCGGTCAGCAGCTGCGCCAGCGCGTCGAGCTTGTGCGCGGGCTCCACTTCGATGAACTGCTGCTCGATCGCGGGCTTCGCTTCGGCGGGCGCCTCCACGGTGATCTCGACGGGCTCCTGCTGCACACGCTTGCTGACGGCGCGGATCTCATCGGGGTAGGTGGCCGAGAACAACAGCGTCTGGTGGTGCTTCGCGATGCGCCCCACGATGTCGTCGATCGCCTCGCTGAAGCCCATGTCCAGCATGCGGTCGGCCTCGTCCAGCACCAGCACCTTGATGCCGCCGCCGTGCAGGCTGCCGCGCTTGAGGTGTTCCTGCACGCGGCCGGGCGTGCCCACCACGATGTGCGGATCGTGCGTGAGCGAGGCGAGCTGCGGCCCCAGCGGCATGCCGCCGCACAAGGTCAGCAGCTTCACGTTGGGAATGTTCGCGGCGAGCTTGCGGATCGCCTTGCTCACCTGGTCGGCCAGTTCGCGCGTGGGGCACAGCACCAGCGCCTGCAGGCGGATCGTTTCCACCTGCAGCGCCTGCAGCAGGGCCAGCCCGAACGCGGCCGTCTTGCCGCTGCCGGTCTGCGCCTGTGCGATCACGTCGCGGCCCGCCAGCATCGGCGGCAGGCTTTGTTCCTGCACGGGCGTCATGTCCGCATAGCCGAGGGTTTCGAGGCTGGCGAGCAGGGCGGGTTGCAGCGGGAGCGTGGCGAAGGCGGTCATGCGCCATGATCGCATGCGCCGCTGCCGCGCCGGCTATTCCAGCGCCGAATCGATGCGGATCTCGCCGGAGAGCACCTTGTGGATCGGGCAGGCGTTGGCGATCTGCAGCAGGCGTTCGCGCTGCGCCTCGTCCAAGGCGCCATGCACGGCGATGCGTCGGCGGATCCGGTTGCTGCCGTCTTCCGGCTTGCCGTCGGGGTTGAAGTCCAGCGCCACCTCGACGCCCTCCAGCGACCAGCCCTTGCGCTCGGCGTACATCTTCAGCGTGATCGAGGTGCAGGCGCCCAGCGCGGAGAGCAGCAGCCGATGCGGGTCCGGGCCGCTGTCGCCGCCGCCGAGCGTCTGCGGCTCGTCGGCCAGCCACGTGTGCCCACGGTCGTCGTGGAAACGGACGGCGTAGGGCGTGTCGGCGATGGTGGCCGTGACGGCGGGAGTGGTGCTCATCGGTTGCTCCTTCGGTGTGCGGTGGAGTGGTGTAGCACGGCTGGCCCGCCGCCGCCGTGAAACCGGCCGACTTGCATCCGCGCACGCACTCGTCGACCCTGTACAGCCCCCGTTCCGCCTGTGCACCGCCATGGACATCGTCTTCATCGAGGATCTGCGCATCGATGCCGTGATCGGCATCTACGACTGGGAGCGCCGCGTGCGCCAGACGCTGGCGTTCGACATCGAGATGGCGTTCGACAACCGCGTGCCGGCCGCCGGCGACGACATCACGCTGACGTTGAACTACAAGGACGTGTCGAAGCGGCTGATCGACTACGTGGGCGCCTCCAGCTTCGGCCTGGTGGAGACGCTGGCCGAGCGCTGCGCCGCGATCATCCGCGAGGAGTTCGGCGTGAGCTGGGTGCGGCTGAAGCTGTCCAAGCCCGGCGCGGTGCGCGGCGCGAAGGCGGTGGGCGTGCGCATCGAGCGCGGTACGCGGCCGGACTGACATGGCTCGCGTCTATCTCAGTCTCGGTTCCAACCTCGATCCGCACCGTTACCTCCACGCGGCGCTGGACGAGTTGCGCGCCCGCTTCGGCGCGATCGCGGTGTCGCCGGCCTACCGCAGCAAGTCGGTGGGTTTCGACGGCGCGGATTTCGTGAACCTCGCGGTGGGGCTGGACACGGATCTGGAGCCGATCGCGCTCAACGACTGGCTGCACGCGCTGGAGGACCGCCACGGCCGTCGCCGCGACGTGCCGCGCTATTCGGACCGCACGCTGGACGTGGACATCGTGCTGTACGACGAGCGCGTGATCGATGGCCCCGGCCACCTGCAGATCCCGCGCAAGGAACTCCGGCACGCCTTCGTGCTGAAGCCGCTGGCCGACATCGCGCCCGCGGCGCGTCACCCCGTCGGCGGGCAGACGATGGCCGAGCTGTGGGCGGCATTCCCGCCGGAATGCGAGCCGTTGACGGTCGAGCCACTCTGATCCTTCCGCACTGTCGCCGTACCGCGCGCGGTGCTAGAAAGGTGGCTCCAATCGCATGGGGGCAGGGGCATGGCCGGCAAGTTCGCCCGCAGCTGGGCATTGATGAAGGCGAGCGCGGGGGTGCTGCGCTCGGACAAGTCGCTGTTGCTGTTTCCGCTGCTGTCGGGGCTGTGCAGCCTCGTGGTGGCGGCGAGCTTCCTGTTGCCGGTGGTGCTGGCGATGATCGGCCACCACGGCGGCGACTTCGAGGGCCGCCGCTTCGCGCCGGTCTACTACGTGGTGCTGTTCGCGTTCTACCTGGCGCAGTACTTCGTGATCGTATTCTTCAACACGGCGCTGGTCGGCGTGGCATTGGCGCGCCTGCGCGGCGAACCGGCCGGGCTGGCCGACGGCTTCGCGCTGGCGCGCTCGCGGCTGGGCAGCATCTTCGGCTATGCGCTGATCGCGGCCACGGTGGGCCTGTTCCTGCGCGCACTGCAGGAGCGGCTGGGTCTGATCGGCCGCTTCGTGGTGGGCCTGCTCGGCCTCGCGTGGACGGTGGCCACCTTCCTGGTGGTGCCGGTGCTGGCCAGCGAGGGCACGGGGCCGGTCGACGCGGTGAAGCGCAGCGCGGAACTGCTCAAGCAGACCTGGGGCGAGAACGTGATCGGCAACGTGGGCCTGGGCGTGGTGTTCGGCCTGGTGTTCTTCTTCGCGGCCGTGCTGGCGGCGGTGCTGGTGTTCGGCGCGATCGCCACCCAGTCGATCGCCGTCATCGCACCGGTGATCGTGCTGGTGGTGATCGGCTTCATGCTGCTGGGGCTGGTGCAGTCCACCCTGCAAGGCATCTACGCCGCGGCGTTGTATCGCTACGCGGAAGCAGGCGAGGCGGGCGGCGGCTTCGACCAGGCGCTGCTGGAGTCGGCGTTCCGTTCGAAGCGTTGATTCACGTCGACAACGTGCGCCCGCCATCCACGCGGATGATCTGGCCGGTCACGTAGGGCGCATCGCGCAGCAGCCAGAGCACCGCGCCGGCCACGTCTTCGGGCGTGCCGGCGCGCGCCAGCGGCGTGCGGGCGAGCATTGCCTGCTGGTCGGCGTAGGGCTTGCCGTCGCTGGGCCACAGCACGGCGCCGGGCGCCACGCCGTTGACGCGGATGTCGGGGGCGAGGTCGAGTGCGAGCGAGCGCGTCATCGCCGCCAGCGCGGCCTTCGCCATGCAGTAGATCGGGTGATCCGCCAGCGGGCGCTCGGCGTAGATGTCCACCAGGTTCACGATCGCGCCATGCGCGGCGCGCAGCGCGGGCGTGGCGGCCTGAGCGAGGAAGAACGGCGCCTGCGCGTTCGAGGCGAACAGCTCGTTCCACTGCGCCACGGTGGCGCTGCCCACCGGCGTGGGGTGGAAGGTCGACGCATTGTTCACCAGCGCGTCGAGCCGGCCGTAGCGGGCCAGCGTGGTGTCCACCAGCGCGGGCAGCGCGTGCGGATCGGCCAGTTCGGCCTGCAGCACCAGGGTGCTGTCGGCGCGCTCGCGCTCCAGCTCGGCGGCCAGCGCCTCGGCTTCCGCCACCGAGCGGCGGCAATGCAGGGCGAGGTCGTAGCCGACCGCGTGCAGCGTGCGCGCGATCACCGCGCCAACGCGCCGGCCGGCGCCGGTGACCAGGGCGACGGGACGTTCGGGACGTGGCGACATGCGGCGATTCCTGCGCGACGGCGGATGCCGACAGCTTGCCGGAACGGCGCGGTGGCGTCACCCGCGCGGCAAGGGCGGTGCCACTGCAGTCGTCGTTCCGCCGTCGGCGTCGCCGATGCCGCCGTCGAACAGCTCGATCGCGGTGGCGGCCACCTGTCCGGTGTCGTAGTACGCGTAGGCGCCCACGCCCAGGGCGCCGATCACCGGCAGCCAGCGCGACACGCCTTCGCCCAGCGCGCGGCGGCTGAGCTTCACGCCCAGGTGCCTGCGATGCGCTCCACCACCGTCTGCGACATGCGGCGGAACAGCAGGCGGTCGCCCATGCGTACCACCAGATCGCGGAAGGCCTGCGCCGCGGTGTGGCGGAACAGGCAGTACAGCATCTGCTCGCGGCCCAGTTCGGCGTGGCGGCCGTAGGCGGCGGCGATGTCGCTGACCATCTGCGCCTGCAGCTTCCAGATCGCCACCAGTTCCGGCAACACGGTGAGCCAGCCCAGCGGCCCGGGCGGCAGCGCCAGCGAGCCGGCGGTGAGCGCGGCGCGCTGGGCGGCGCGGCCTGCGATCGCGCGCGCCTGCACTTTCGCGTCGGCGGCTGCGTCCACCTTGCTGCGGGGGATATGGCTGACGAAATCGAGGATCGCCTGGGTGACCCGGTTCGCTTCCTCGTGCTTGCCGATCACGGCGGGAACCTGGCGGCTGCCGTCGGCGCGATCCGGTTCGGGCGGGTGTCGCTGGCTCATGGCGCACTCCGTGGGCGCGCTGGCTTCGCGCACGAGTAGGCAAGTCTAGGCCGCTGGCATGAAGCCGGGATCAATGACCGTGACGTTGCAGCCATGACTTGTGGCCCGGGTGGGCTTGGGTCAATGTTAGTAATGTTATAACATTACGTACATCAACCCGGCCGCATCGCCGGGCTGCCGCCCCCTGGAATCCCTGCCCATGAAGCCTTCCCCGCTCGCCCTCAGCCTCGCCGCCGCGTTGTGCCTGGTGTCCGTCCATGCGCACGCCGACGACACCACACCTGCCGCTGCCTCCACTGCCACCGCGACCGGCAGCACGGCGCCGGACGACGGCCTGGGCAACACCCGCAACCGACACGCGCCGAAAGTGCACGAGCTCGGCGCGATCAGCGTCTCCGCCGCGCTGGACCAGGCGCGCAACGCGCTGTCGCCGGACACCGGCTCCAGCCAGTACGTGATCGACCAGAAGGCGATCGCACAACTGCCGCTGGGCGCGGCCACCCCGGCGAACCAGGTGATCCTGCAGGCGCCGGGCGTGGTGCAGGATTCCTACGGCGGCCTGCATGTGCGCGGCGACCACGCGAACCTGCAGTACCGCATCAACGGCGTGATCGTGCCGGAGTCGATCTCCGGCTTCGGCCAGACCCTGGACGCGCGCACGATCCAGAGCGTGAGCCTGCTCGACGGCGCGCTGCCTGCGCAGTACGGCCTGCGCACCGCCGCGGTGGTGGACATCACCACCAAGAGCGGCCACGACCTCGGCAACGGCGGCAGCGTGGGCGTCACCGGCGGCTCGTTCGGCACGCTCAATCCGAATGCCTCGATCTGGGGCAGCAACGACCGCTGGAGCTGGTACCTCACCGGCAATTACCTCGAGAACGACACGGGCATCGAGAACCCCACGGCCAGCCGCACGCCGATCCACGACCACACCAACCAGGTGAAGGGCTTCGGCGACATCTCCTACCTGATCGACAACGACACGCGGCTCTCCTTCATGTTCGGCGTGGCGAACAACCGCTTCCAGGTTCCGAACCGGCCAGACGCCACGCCGAACTTCGGCTACCTCGGCATCACCGATTTCGATTCGGCCGACCTCAACGAGCAGCAGCGTGAAAACACCCGCTTCGGCGTGCTGTCGCTGCAGGGCAAGCTGGGTGCGACCGATTACCAGGTCTCGCTGGGCCAGCGCTACACCAGCGTGGCCTTCGCTCCGGACCTGGTCGGCGACCTGATGTTCAACGGCGTCGCCTCGGCGGTGAGCCGCAACAACCGCGCCAGCACCTTGCAGGCGGATTTCGCCACGCCGCTGGGCGACAGCAACACGCTGCGCTACGGCGTCTACGGCAGCTTCGAGCATGCCGGCAGCGGCAACGACGCGTGGGTGTTCCCGGCCGACGCCGCGGGCAACCAGACCAGCACGACGCCGATCAACATCGTCGACAACAACCGGCTCGTGGCCAAAACCTGGTCCGGCTACATCCAGAACGAGTGGAACATCGGCCAGGACTGGACCGTCAACTACGGCCTGCGCGGCGACACCTACAGCCTGGCCGGCCATACCGAAAGCCAGCTCAGCCCGCGCCTCGGCGTGGTGTGGCAGGCCACCGGCAGCACGACGGTGCACGCCGGCTACTCGCGCTACTTCACGCCGCCGGCCACGGAGATGATCACCACCGCCAACATCGCGAAGTTCGACGGCACCACCAATGCGGTGTCCAACCCCGGCAATGCGACGCCGCTGGCCGAGCGCGCGAACTACTTCGACGTGGGCGTCTCGCAGAACATCGGCGATGCCTGGACGCTGGGCCTGGATACCTACTACCGCGAGGTGCAGCGCCTGCAGGACGAGGGCCAGTTCGGCGCCGCGCTGGTCTACTCGACCTTCAACTACGACCGCGGCCACATCGGCGGCGTGGAATTCACCGCCAACTACAGCGCCGGCCCGCTGTCGGCCTATTTCAACCTTGCCTACAACCGGGCGATGGGCAAGCAGGTGATCACCAGCCAGTACAACTTCGCGGTGGACGACCTGGCCTACATCGCCGACAACTACATCCATCTCGACCACGACCAGACCTACACCTCGTCGGGCGGCGTCAGCTACGCCCTGACCGGCAGCACCCGGGTCGGCGCCGACTACCTGTTCGGCAGCGGCCTGCGCAAGGACGGCGCGGTACCGAACGGCGCCCACCTGCCGGCCTACTTCCAGCTCAACCTCAACGTGTCGCACGACTTCGCGTTCGACCGTTTCGGCAAGCTGCACACCCAGCTGGCGCTGATCAACGCGCTGGACCGCACCTACGAGCTGCGCGACGGCACCGGCATCGGCGTGGGCGCGCCGCAGTTCGGCCCGCGCCGCGGCCTGTACCTCAGCCTGCAGAAGGATTTCTAGGCGGTCGCGGGAGGCCGGGCCGACGGCCATCCATTATGCTTGTCGCCTTGCAGGTGACGACAAACCGATGGCCTCCCGACTCCCCGAACCCTCCGCCGACGAGCGCGCGCATTCCGACCGCTTGCTGCGCCAGCTGCGCGAGCAGATCGCCGCGCACGGGCCGATGCCGTTTGCGCAGTTCATGGAGCGCAGCCTGTACGCGCCGGGGCTGGGCTACTACAGCGCGGGCAAGACCAAGTTCGGCGAGGCGGGTGATTTCGTCACCGCGCCGGAGCTGGGCGAGCTGTTCGCGCGCTGCGTGGTGAATGCCGTCGCGCCCGTGCTGGGCACGCTGGGCGACGGGGCGGATTTCCTCGAACTGGGCGGCGGCAGCGGCGCGTTCGCCGAGGCGGCGCTCAAGGCCTTTGCCGCGTCCGGGGTGCTGCCGCGGCGTTATCTCATCCTCGAACCCAGCGCCGACCTGCGCGAACGCCAGCGCGAGCGCCTCGCCGCCGCGCTGCCGGTTGAACTGCATGCACGCGTCGAGTGGCTGGATCGCCCGCCCGAGCAGGACTGGCGCGGCGTGCTGTTCGCGAACGAGGTGATCGACGCGCTGCCCGCCACGCGCATCGCGATGAAGGGCGGCGAGGTGTACGAGGAACACGTGGTGCTGGATGGCGAAGGGCGGTTGATGCGCGTGGATCGCCCCGCCGATGCGCTGGTGGCCGGCGCGGTGCGCCATGTCGAACGCGACCTCGGCGCGGATTTCGCCGACGGCTACCGCACGGAGATCCTGCCGCAGCTGCCGTACTGGCTGCAGGCGGTGGCTGGCTCATTGGAAGCCGGCGTGATGCTGTTCATCGACTACGGCTACGTGCGCCGCGAGTACTACCAGCCCGAGCGCCGAGACGGCACGCTGATGGCGCATTACCGCCACCACGCGCACGCCGATCCGCTGTGGCTGCCCGGCCTCAACGATCTCACCGCCTCGGTGGATTTCACCGCGCTGGCCGAGGCCGGCAACAGCGCCGGCTTCGGCGTGGCCGCCTACCTGCCGCAGGCGCAATTCCTGATCGCCAGCGGCCTGCAGGAGGCGTTCGAAGCCACCCAGGCCGAGGCCACCGATGAGGTGACGCGCTACCGGCTGGCGCAGGAAGTGAAGCGGCTCACCTTGCCCGACCAGATGGGCGAGCGTTTCCAGGCGATGCTGTTCGCGCGCGGCCTTGAAGTGCTGCCGCTGCCGGCGGAATTGTTGGCCGCCGACCAGGGCGGAAGGCTGTAGGAGCGGCTTCAGCCGCGACACGCCGAGGGGGGAATCGCGGCTGAAGCCGCTCCTACCCGCGTCGTCGAGGATCGCTGCCTATTTCGCCGCCGGCGTCGCCGCTGCCCCGCGCCCCAGCGCCATGCCCTTGAGCACGTTGAGCGCCTGCGCCAGCGCGTAGTCGCTGGTGGCGAGCGTGCCCTCGGCGGCGCTGCCGTCGGCGTTGATGTTGCCGCCGGCCTTCGCATTCTCGTTGGCGAGATGGTTCGGCAGGTCGGCCTCGGAGCTGATCAGCTCGGGCGCCACGTCGGCCTTGCGCACGCTGAGGTCGGCGAGCGGGATGTCGGGCCGGATACCTTCGGCCTGGATCGAGGTGCCGTTCGGCGTGTAGTAGCGCGCGGTGGTGATCTTCACCGCGTGATCGGCGTCCAGCGGCAGCACGGTCTGCACCACGCCCTTGCCGAAGGTGCGTTGGCCGATCAGCAGGGCGCGATGGTTGTCCTTCAGCGCGCCGGAGACGATCTCGGCGGCGGAGGCGGTACCGTGGTTCACCAGCACCACCAGCGGCGCGCCGTCGAGCAGGTCGCCCGGATGCGCGCTGAAGCTCATGTTGGCGTCGGCCAAGCGGCCACGGGTGGTGACGATGGTGCCGGAGTTCAGGAAGTCGTCGCTCACCGACACCGCGGCGGTGAGCAGGCCGCCGGGGTTGTTGCGCAGGTCGAGCACGGCGCCTTTCGGCGCGCCGTCCTTGGCGACCAGCGCGGCCAGCTTGCGCTCGAGGTCGGCGGCGGTGTCGCTCTGGAACTGGGTGATGCGGATGTAGTCGTAGCCGGGTTCGAGCTGGCGCACCTTGACGCTGGTGATCGCGATGTTCTCGCGCGTGAGGTGCATGTCCACCGGGTTGTCGCTGCCCTTGTGCAGGATGGTCAGCGTGATCTTGCTGCCGGGCTTGCCGCGCAGCTTCTTGAACATGTCGTCCACGTTCTGCGGGTCGACCAGGGTGCCGTCGATCTTCACGATGCTGTCGCCGGGCTTGATGCCGGCGCGCGAGGCGGGCGTGTCGTCGATCGGGGTGACGATCAAGAGGCCGCCGTCCTGCTGCAGCACCTCGATGCCGAGGCCGCTGTACTGGCCGGTGGTGTCCTCGTCGAGCTGGGCCAGGCCTTCCTTGTCGAGGTATTCGCTGTGCGGATCGAGCCCGGCGAGCATGCCGGTGATCGCGTCCTTCATCAGCGCGTGGTTGCCCACCGGTTCCACGTAGGCCTGGCGCACGATGTCGTAGACGCGGCTGAAGCGGCGGATGTCCTCGAGGTCGACCTGGCTGTCGGCGGCCTTGGCGGGCGCGTTGGCGCGCACGTGGGTAGGCGCCAGCTCGGTGGGTGGTTCAGGCGCGCTCGCGGCCGGCGCCGGTGCGTTCTGCGCATGCACGAACGGCGCCGCCAGCAGCAGGGCGCACAGGCTGTAGATGGGAAACCGCATGGAACGACTCCGGGGAAGGGGATGCACCCGCCGCGCGGCAGCGGGTTTCACGCCGCCAGCCTGCGACGATGGCGGGCGGCCGTCAACGGTGCTGGCTGAACGGCGTGCCGGGCCCGGCCGGCTCAATGGCGCTGGCCGAGCCAGCTGCGGGGGTCGACCGGCTGGCCGTCGCGGCGCAGCTCGAAGTACACGCCGGTGTTGATGCCGGTGGGCGGCGCGGCGGTGCCCACGGCCTGACCGGCGGTGACCGCATCGCCCACGTTGTGCAGCAGCGCCTCGTTGTTGCCGTACATGCTCATCCAGCCGTTGCCGTGGTTGAGGATCAGCAGCATGCCGTAGCCGCGCAGGAAGCCGGCGTAGACCACCCGGCCGTTCGCCACCGCGCGCACCTCGCTGCCGCCGCTGGCGCGGATCAGCACGCCGTTGCCGTAGCGGTGCACGTCGCCCGCCGCCGGCCAGGGCAGGTTGCCGCGGATGTTGGCGCCCGCACCACCCACCGCGATCGGCGGCGGCGCCTTGCCGCCATGCTTTTTCGCCGCGGCCTGGCGCGCGGCCTCGCGGGCGGCGGCCTCGCGCAGCGCCTGGTCGATCTGCTTCTGCAGCTTGTCGACCAGGCTGTTGAGCGATTGTTCGTCCTGCTTCAGTGCGGCCAGGCGCTGGGCCTGGTCCTGGTAGGTGGCGTCGGTGGTGGCGGCCAGTTTCTGCTGCGCGGCGCGCTGCTTGCCCAGCTGCTGGTTCTGCTGCTCGCGCTGGGTGCGCTGGGCCTGCAGCGCCTGCTGCTCGGCGGTGATCTGCGCCTCCAGTGTCTGCAACTGGGCCAGGCTGGCCATCAGCTGCTGCACCTTCTGCACGCGGTCCTGCTGGAAGTATTTCGAGTAGACCAGCGCCCGCGCGATGCGGCCCACGTCCTCGTTGTCCAGCAGCAGGCGCAGGTCCGAGCCGTGGCCCAGCGCATAGCTGGCGCGCAGCAGGTCGGCGATCGCGGCCTTCTGACCGGCCAGCTTCTGCTTCAGCTCGGCGCGCTGCTGCTGCAGCTGGTCGAGTTGCTGCTGCTTGGTGGCGATCGCGGCGTCGGTCTCGCGCAACGCGCGCGCGGCGGCGGCCAGCGCGGTGGTCTGCTTCGCGAGTTCCGCATTGAGCTGGTCGCGGCGGGCGGCCGTGGCGGCCTGCTGCTTGCCCAGCGCCTGCACTTCCTGATGCACGTTGCTCAGCTTCTGCTTCGCCGCGGCCTGCTCGGTCTGGTTCTTGTCCTGCCGTGCCTGCGCGCTTGCCACGACGAGGGCGGCGCTCAATGCCACGACGGAGAGGACGGAGAGGACGGGGAGGCGGGCGACGCGGACGGGGCTGGGCATCGGCCGATTATCGCCGAGCCCGCGGACGACGGCGAGCCGCCCGCGGGCCGGTCGTTCATGCGGACGCGTCAGCGGGTTGCGGCGATGGTCGGTGCGTCCGGCAACGCCAGCGCCTTGCGCAGCTCCGCGCGTGCCGCCGCGTAGTCCGCCTGCCAGGCGGGATCGTCCAGCAGCCGGCCGCCGAGCACGGTGCCGGCGAGCCGGCCGGCTTCCACGTCGCTGGGGTAGTGCACGCCCATCACGATGCGGTGATGGGCGTACAGGTCGGCGCGCGTGAAGATCGCGGCGCGCCGTTCCGGCACCATGTTCGCCAGCAGCACCGCCTCGGTGTAGCCCAGCGTGGAATGCCCGCTGGGGTAGCTCCAGTCGTCCGGCTGCTCCTGGCTCAGCGGATGCACCGCGTGCGACACCAGCACCGGGCGCGGGTGGTGCCAGAACGCCTTCACCGTCTTCACCTCGCCCTTGTCGTAGGCCACCACGCGGGCGAAGAACGCGGCCGTGCGCGGCAACTGCTGCGGCGTGAACGACGCGCCGAACACGTCGGCGTAGCGGAACACACTGTGCAGCCGGTCGGCCTGCGCCGCGGCGATCTCCGCGGGCGTCCGGTGCGCCTGCACGGCTAGCACGCCTTGCAGGTCGCGCCGTGCCGCGGGGGAACCGGCGGCGGGCGGCGGGGGCAGCAGCGCCGCGAGATCGACCGCGGACCCGTTGCCGTCGGCCAGTGCGGGTTGGCCGATCAGCAGCGTCAACATCAGCAATGCAGTGCGCTTCATCAGAACAGGTCCGCCGTGATGGTGAAGTTGAAGTTGCGCGCCGGGATGGTGAAGTACAGCGGCGTGCCATCCGCGCCGGTGGTGCCGGCCAGGGCGTTGATGTGGGTGTTGTCGAAGATGTTGTTGAGCTGCACGCCGATCTTCAGGTCCTTCACGTCGGCGAGGTGCGGATCGAACCGGTAGCTGGCGGTGAAGTTGGTCACCGCATAGCCGCCGATCGGCGTGTCGTCTTCCGCATTGGCCGTGTAGTAGGTCTTGCCGACGAACTTGTCGACCAGCGAGACGTAGGCGGGGCCGTTGCTGTAGATGAGGCCCAGCGCGGCGGTCTTGTGCGGCGTGTTCGCGTTCCACGCGTTGTCGGTGGTCTGGATCGCGCGGTTGAGCGAGCCGTTGGCGTAGACGCTGAATCCGCCGCCGACCATGTACGTGCCTTCCAGCTCGAGGCCGGTGTAGTGCACGCCGCCGCCGTTGTAGAACTCGGAGATGCCGCCGACGTTGTGCTTCTGCACGAAGTTGTTGAAGTCGATCTTGTAGACGTCGCCGGACAGCGTCAGGTTGTCGTTGGTCCAGGTCGTGCCGAGTTGCCAGTTGGTGGTCTTTTCCGGAGCCACGGCGCTGTCGGTCACGGCCGGGTTCGGCACGTAGAACAGGTTGAGGTTGGGCGCCAGGTAACCCTTGGCCCACTGCGCATAGGCCGTCCAGTTGGAGCTGAACGCGTAGTGGAACGAGGCCGACGGCAGGGTGGCGTTCCAGGTCTTGGAATAGGCCAGCGGGGTGCCCGTCTTCTGGTTCACCGGCGCATCGATGCTGCGCTTGAAGTCGTTGTACTTCACGCCGCCGATGAAATACGCGTTGTCGGTGAGGTTCCACTGGTATTCGAGGTACGGCTGGATCGTGACCAGGGTGTCGTTCATCCGGCGATCCGCCGCGGCCAGCTGCAGCGTGGGCGCGCCGGGGGTGACCACCGGATTCAGCTGGTTGGTCGTGTCGTCGAATTCATACAGCCAGCGGATGTCGTCCTGGTGGTCGTACCACACGCCGGTGCGCACTTCGCCCGGGCCGAGTTCCTTGCCCAGGCGGAGGATGTCGCCCCACGAGCGGTTCGTGTTGCGCATGTGCTGGCCGGGCACGTCGGTGGCGCTGTAGAAGGTGCCGTTCGGCGTTTCGCCGTTCGGGTCTTCGCCGTTGAAGCCGAAGTGGTTGTAGCCGTAGGTGTAGGCCTTGTTGTCGATCGTCCAGCCGTCGAACGCCGAGTGCAGGCCGACGTAGCCGAGGTTGGTGTTGATCTTGTCCTGGTTGTAGCGGTAGTAGGCCTGGCTGGTCGGATCGTTGTTGAGCCCGTAGTTCACGCCGTACTCGGCGATCTGCGCCTTGGTGGCGCCGAACGGCACGTACTGGTTGAGCTTGTTCGCCATCGCGGCGAAGGTCAGCGTGGTGTTGTCGCCCAGCGGTTGCACGACTTTGGCGAACACGCTCTGGCGGCGCTGGCCGGCATAGGTGAGGTAGCCATCCGAATCGCTGTTCTGCAGGTTGATCACGGCGCTGGTGCCGCTGCCGGTGAAGCTGCCCGTGTCGATGCGGACGCCTTCCACGGCGGTGCCCCAGCTGCCGAGGCTGAAGTACGGGCTGATGCCGAACTGCTTCCGTGGATTGATCGAATCCACCGTGATGGTGCCGCCGAACGTGGCGTTGCCCAGCGTGCTGGCCGTGCCCGGGCCGCGGTCGACCGTGACGCTGCCGGTTTCCTGGTTGGTGAAGTACGAGGTGGAGTGGTGGGTGAAGTCGTTGGAGTCCATCCACGGAATGCCGTCGAACGTCACGTTGTACTGGCCGTCCTGGAAGCCGCGGATCGAGACGACTGCCGATTCCGTCAAGCCGGAGCCGTTCGGCGTCACGGTGTACACGCTCGGCGAAATGGCCGCCGCGTCGGTGTAGTCGCCGGTCGGCGCGATGTTCTCCTGCAGGTACAGGCTGCCGATGACCGATTGCGGCTCGGTGGCCACCATGGAGCCCTGCGTCGGCGCAACGGTGCTTGCGGTCGTGGCGGCGGTCACCTGGACGGCGCCGAGTTCCTTGGCGTCCTGTGGCGAGGCGGCGGAGCCGGTGCCGGCCGCTGTCGACGCGGGCTGCGCGGGGTTCGTGTCATCGGCGCGGACCGGTGACGCCAGCACGGCGGCGATGGCAAGGGCGAGCAGGGCGGGGCCGCAGGAACGGAAGACGGGCGTGGGCTGGGGCATGGGCGGGTCCGGAGAGTGGAAGGCGGAATGCGGTCCGGCACGCTAGGGCCCGCGCATGACAGCCACGCAACAAAAGGAAGATGCGAATCCGGGCGGCCGATCGTGAGGATTTGCGATCTGGCGGCCAGCGCCAGGCACGTGCCGCGCGAACCGGTGCCGAACGGGCGCGCCGCGCCTCGCTAGGCGTGGGTGCCGCGTTGCGTCCATGCAGGCCTGCCCGTCGCAAGCGGCCATGCCGTGACAGATAGTTGCATTTGAAATTGCATTTGGACGTTTAGAAGTCTTTGACGCGACGCAGCAATTGTGTTGTAGTCGAATCGCAAACCCTGCATCCAGCCCGGCGCCTCGGCGCCGCTGGCCTTCTGTGCCCTGCCATCCAGCGAGTGAGCAAGATGAAGCAGTCCGGTGGAACCAGCCTGTACGACGCGTCCTTTGAACACGACAGCTGCGGCTTCGGCCTGGTGGCGCAGATCGACGGCCGCGCCAGCGCCTGGGTGGTCGATACCGCGTTCGAGGCGCTGGCGAAGCTTTCGCACCGCGGCGCGGTGAACGCGGACGGCGTGAGCGGCGACGGCTGCGGCGTGCTGATCCGTCGCCCGCAGGCGTGGTTGCGTGCACTGGCGGACGAGGCGGGCATCGCGCTGGGCGAGTGTTTCGCGGCGGGGCTGGTGTTCCTCGATCCCAAGGACGCCGCCGCGACGGATGTGCTGGAGCGGCATCTCGCCGCGGAAGGCGTGCGCGTGGCGGGCTGGCGCGAGGTGGCGGTGAACGAGGAGGCCTGCGGTCCGCTGGCCGCCGCCGCGCGGCCGCGCGTGCGCCAGCTGTTCGTGGATGCGGGCGAAGGCATGGACGAGGAAGCGTTCGAGCGCGCGCTGTTCCGCGCGCGCCGTCGCGCCGAGACCGCGCTGGCCGACGATGCGGCGTTCTACGTGGTGACGCTGACGGCCGAGCTGATCGGCTACAAGGCGATGGCCGCGCCGGGCCGCCTGCGCGAGGTGTTCGCCGATCTCGTGCATCCGGCCCTGGTCGCCGACGCGGTGGTGTTCCACCAGCGCTTTTCCACCAACACCACGCCGCAGTGGCGGCTGGCGCAACCGTTCCGCTTGTTGGCGCACAACGGCGAGATCAACACCATCCGCGCGAACCGGCGCTGGATGCAGGCGCGCGCGTCGATCTGGCGTTCGCCGCGGGTGGAGCTGGGCGACCTCGGCCCGCTGGTGCGTCAGCAGGGTTCGGATTCGGAGAGCCTCGACAACGCGCTGGAGGTGCTGCTGGCCGGCGGCCTCGACCTGCTCGCCGCGATGCGCGTGCTGGTGCCGCCGGCGTTCGCCGCGCGCGAGAACATCGACGAGGATCTCGCGGCGTTCTACGAGTACTACGCGCTGCACAGCGAACCCTGGGACGGCCCCGCCGGCCTGGTGATGTGCGACGGCCGCTACGCCGCCTGCACGCTGGACCGCAATGGCCTGCGCCCCGCACGCTGGGCGCTGTCCGACGACAACCACTTCATCATCGCCTCCGAGGCAGGCCTGTGGGACATGCCTTCGGCGCGCGTGGTGGCCAAGGGCCGCCTCGCGCCGGGCGAAATGATCGCGGTGGATTTCCGCGAGCATCGCCTGCTGCGCGATGCCGACATCGACGCGATCAACCGCCGGCGCGCGCCCTACCGCGACTGGCTGCGCGCCGGCGTCAGCTACCTGGAGTCGGACCTGATCGATCCCTCGCTGGCCGCCGAACCGCTGCCGGTGGAGCAGCTGCGCTGCTACCAGAAGCTGTACGGCCTCTCGCGCGAGGAGCGCGAGACGGTGCTGAAGGTGATCGCGGAACTCGAGGCCGAGGCTACCGGCGCGATGGGCGACGACACGCCGATGGCGGCCCTGTCGCGCCAGGTACGGCCGCTGTTCGACCGCTTCCGCCAGGGCTTCGCCCAGGTCACCAACCCGCCGATCGATCCGCTGCGCGAGAAGCTGGTGATGTCGCTGGTCACCCAGATCGGCGCGGAAGGCAACGTGTTCGAGCTCAAGCCCGAGAACGCGAAGCAGGTGTTGATCAACTCGCCGATCCTCTCCCAGCGCAAGCTGCGCCAGCTGCTGGCGCTGCCGCAGTTCGTCGACACGCCGCGCTTCGACCTGATGTACGCGCCGGAGCTGGGCCTGGAAGCCGCGCTGCGCCGGCTGTGCGAGACGGTGGCGCAGTCGGTGCGCGAGGGCAACGCGCTGGTCTTCCTCAGCGACCGCTACCCCGAGCGCGAGCAGCTGCCGATTCACTCCCTGCTCGCCACCGGCGCGGTGCACGCGCACCTGATCGAGCAAGGCCTGCGCTGCCAGTGCAATCTCATCGTGGAGACTGCCACGCCGCGTGATTCGCACCAGTTCGCCTGCCTGCTCGGCTTCGGCGCCACCGCGATCTATCCGTGGCTGGCCTACCAGAGCCTGTTCGAGCTGGGCCGCGAGGGCCACATCGACGGCGACCGGCTGGAGATCGGCCGCAGCTACCGTCGCGGCATCCGCAAGGGTCTGCTGAAGATCCTCTCGAAGATGGGCATCTCCACCATCGCCGGCTACCGCGGCGCACAGCTGTTCGAGATCGTGGGACTGGCGCCGGAAGTCGTCACGCTGTGCTTCCCCGGCACGCCCTCGCGCATCGGCGGCGCCGGTTTCGCCGAACTCGAACACGAGCAGCAGCTGCTTGCCGCCGAGGCGTGGAACGCGGCGCAGCCGCTGCGCGCAGGCGGCATCTACAAGTACATGCACGGCGGCGAGTACCACATGTACAACCCGGAGGTGATCGACACGCTGCAGCATGCGGTGCGCACGGGCGACCCGGCGGACTATCGCGCCTACGCCGAACACGTCGACCGCCGTCCGGCCTCGGCGTTGCGCGACCTGCTCGCGGTGCAGCCGCTGGGCGCGCCGGTGCCGCTGGACGAGGTGGAACCGGTCGAGGCGATCCTCAAGCGCTTCGATTCCGCCGGCATGTCGCTGGGCGCGCTGTCGCCCGAGGCGCACGAGGCGCTGGCCACCGCGATGAACCGCCTCGGCGCGCGCAGCAATTCCGGCGAGGGCGGCGAGGACCCGGCGCGCTACGGCACCGAGAAGATGTCGAAGATCAAGCAGGTCGCCTCCGGCCGCTTCGGCGTCACGCCGGCCTACCTGGTCAACGCCGAGGTGTTGCAGATCAAGATCGCGCAGGGCGCCAAGCCCGGCGAAGGCGGCCAGCTGCCCGGCCACAAGGTGGACGCCACCATCGCGCGGCTGCGCTACGCCAAGCCTGGTATCGGCCTGATCTCGCCGCCGCCGCACCACGACATCTATTCCATCGAGGATCTCGCCGAGCTGATCCACGATCTCAAGGAAGTGAACCCCGACGCGCTGGTCTCGGTGAAGCTGGTCTCGCATGCCGGCGTGGGTACGGTGGCCGCGGGCGTGGTGAAGGCGGGCGCCGACCTCATCACGGTGAGCGGCCACGACGGCGGCACCGGCGCCAGCCCGCTGACGTCCATCAAGTATGCGGGCACGCCGTGGGAACTGGGCCTGGCCGAGACGCAGCAGACCCTGCGCCGCAACGCGCTGCGCGGCCGCGTGCGGCTGCAGACCGACGGCGGCCTGAAGACCGGCCTCGACGTGATCAAGGCCGCGCTGCTCGGCGCCGAGAGTTTCGGCTTCGGCACCGGCCCGATGGTGGCGCTGGGCTGCAAGTACCTGCGCATCTGTCATCTCAACAACTGCGCCACCGGTGTGGCCACCCAGCACCCGGTGCTGCGCAAGGAGCACTTCACCGGCCTGCCGGAGATGGTGATGAACTACTTCCAGTTCATCGCCGCCGACGTGCGCGAACATCTCGCGCGGCTGGGCGCGCGTTCGCTGGCCGAGCTGGTCGGCCGCAGCGAGCTGCTGGCGCAGCGCGCCGACGCCACGCCGGTGCGCCACAGACTGAACCTCGCGCCGCTGCTGGACGGAGCCAGCCTCGGCGCGGCCAGCGACAGCGCCTGCGCGATGGCGCGCAACCCGATGCGCGACGCCGCCGCGCTGGCCATGCGCATCGCGGCGGATACCGCACCGCTGGTGGAGCTGGGCGAGGGCGGGCATTTCAGCTACACGATCGCGAACACCGACCGCGCGATCGGCGCGCGCCTGTCCGGCGCGATCGCGCGCCGCCACGGCGACCACGGCATGGACGAGCGCCCCATCGTGCTGCAGCTGGAAGGCGCGGCGGGCCAGAGCCTGGGCGCATGGAACGCCGGCGGCGTGCAGATCGAGCTCACCGGCGAGGCGAACGACGGCGTGGGCAAGGGCATGGCCGGCGGCCGCATCGTGGTGCGCCCGCCCGCTGATTCGCCGTTTGCCTCGCAGGACGCCTCGATCATCGGCAACACCTGCCTGTACGGCGCCACCGGCGGCGAGCTGTACGCGGCCGGCCGCGCGGGCGAACGCTTCGCGGTGCGCAACTCTGGCGCGGTGGCGGTGGTGGAAGGCGCGGGCGACCACTGCTGCGAATACATGACCGGCGGCGTGGTGGCGGTGCTGGGCAAGGTCGGCCTCAACTTCGGCGCCGGCATGACCGGCGGCTTCGCCTACGTGCTCGACCTCGAACGCGATTTCGTGGACTGCTACAACCACGAGCTGGTCGATATCCTGCGCATCTCGCCCGAGGGCATGGAGCACCACATGCAGCACCTGCGCGGCCTGGTGACGCGCCATGTGGAGCTCACCGGCAGCGACTGGGGGCGGCAGGTGCTGCGCGACTTCCGCGGGCTGCAATACAAGTTCTGGCTGGTGAAGCCGAAGGCGGCGAGCCTCGCGGTGCTCGCTGAGGAACTCAGGAGGGCGGCATGATGCGCGCGCTTCAGATCTTCCCCTCTCCCCTTTGGGGGCGAAGCCATGCTGCTTGCGAGCCACTGGCTCGCGCATGGCTGAGCGCCCGAGCGCTGGCGCGAGGGCCGGGGGTTGCTTGGCGAGGAACGAGCCTAGCAACGGGCAGGGTGAGGGACGGGTGCTCGCGACATCCCATGTCTCCCCTCTCACGCTTGCGGGAGAGGGGTTGGGGGAGAGGGCGCTCTAGCTCTTCGCGTGGTCGCAACGAACAAGGCGGTTCCGTCCGCCTGCCGGCGGCCGGGCTACTTCTCTTTGCTTGTCCAAAGAGAAGTAGCCAAGAGAAACGACACCCCGCGCCGGCGCGCGGCGGGCGTCCCCGGATCAAGTCCGGGGCAGGCTCTGCCCGCCGCGTCCCCTGCGGTGCTCGCCGCTCACCGGCCGCCAGACAACTCGGCCGTCCATGGCATCAAACAGTCTGGCTTTCCCAGGCGATCGGCTCCGCTCCTCGGCGCCGTCGAGGGGCCCCGGTCAAAGGCGCGGCCATCCTGGCTGCTTTCGTGCAACGGCAAAAACAACTGCGACTGCAGCAGCACAACTTCGCCCGGAGGTTCGCATGAGCGAGCACAAGCTGTTCCAGTTCCTTGACGTGCCGCGGCAGACGCCGCGGACGGTGCCGGTGGCGATACGTGTGCTGGGCTACGGCGAGATCGCTGGGGATTTCGGCGAGGCGAATGCGGCTTCGCAGTCGGGGCGCTGCCTGGATTGCGGCAATCCGTATTGCGAGCATGCCTGCCCGGTGCACAACTACATCCCGAACTGGCTGAAGCTGGTGGAACAGGGCCGCATCCTCGAGGCGGCGACGCTGATGTACGAGACGAACCCGCTGCCGGAAATCTGTGGCCGCGTGTGTCCGCAGGATCGCCTGTGCGAAGGCGCCTGCACGCTGGAGCAGACCGCGTTCGGTGCGGTGACGATTGGCAGCGTGGAGCGCTGGGTCACCGACGAGGCGCTGCGCCAGGGCTGGCGGCCGGATCTCTCCGCAGTGCAGGAAACCGGCAAGCGCGTGGCCATCGTCGGCGCCGGCCCCGCGGGTCTGGCCTGCGCGGATCGGCTGCGCCATGCCGGCATCGCCGCCGACGTGTACGACCGCCAGAGCGAGATCGGCGGCCTGCTCACCTTCGGCATCCCGCCGTTCAAGCTGGACAAGGCGGTGGTGCGCACGCGCCGCGCCTTCCTCGAACAGCTGGGCGTGCGTTTCCTGCTTGGCCGCGAGGTCGGCCGCGACATCGAGTTCGGCGAGCTGGTGGATGATTACGACGCGGTATTCGTGGGCACCGGCGCCTACACCTACGTGGACGGCAAGCTGCCGGGCCGTGGCCTGCACGGCGTGCACGACGCGCTGCCGTTCCTGATCGCGAACACCGAGCGCCTGCTGCGCGACGAGCCGCCCGCGCCCGCGTTCGACCTGCGCGGCAAGCACGTGGTGGTGCTGGGCGGCGGTGACACGGGCATGGACTGCAACCGCACCGCGATCCGCCTCGGCGCCGCCAGCGTCACCTGCGTGTATCGCCGCGACGAGGCCAGCATGCCCGGCTCGCGCCGCGAGGTGGGCTACAGCCGCGAGGAGGGCGTCAATTTCCTGTTCCATCGCCAGCCGCTGGAAATCCTCGGCGACGAACACGGCCGCGCGCGCGCGGTGCGCGTGGTGCGCACCGAACTGGTCGACGACGGCCACGGCCGCCCGCGTCCGCGCAACGTCGAGGGCAGCGAGAGCGAGCTGCGCGCCGACGTGGTGATCCAGGCCTTCGGCTTCCAGCCCAGCCCGCCGGACTGGCTGGTCTCGCACGGCGTGAGGCTCGCGCACTCCGGCCGCGTCGTCACCGGCGCCGACGGCGCGCTGCCGCAGCAGACCAGCCACCCGCGGATCTTCGCCGGCGGCGACAACGTGCGCGGCGCCGATCTGGTGGTGCGCGCGGTGCACGACGGGCGCGAGGCCGCCGCGTCGATCGCGCGCATGCTGGCGATGCAGGCGGTGGACGCGGTGGAGCGCGTGGCCTGAACCTGTGCCGTCAGGCGGCGCGCGCGACCAGGGTCGCCGTATCCAGCGTGAATCCGCCGTCCCCGTCGATGGCGAAGTGGCGGCGCACCGCCTCCGGCGCGACCTGCTGCAGGCTGCGGATCGCCGCCACCCGCTCGGTCGGGGCGCGTGTGCGCGCCGTCCATTCGCCGAAGTCGCGCAGCGGCAGCCGTCGCGGGGTCAGGCTGTCGATGGCGAAACCGGCGCGCGCCAACGCGGCGGTCCATTCGGACACGCGGTAGTTGCGCACGTGCGACACGTCGCGCAGCAATTCGATCGCCTGCAGCCAGCTGTCCAGCAGCGCCGGCTCGGGCGAGGTCACGTCGATGAACACCGCCAGCCCGCTCGGCGCCAGCACGCGGCGCGCTTCGCGCAGGCCGGCGTCGCGGTCCTGCCAGTGGTGCGTGGTGAAGCGCGCGACCACCGCGTCGAAGGCGCCGTCGGCGAACGGCAATCGCTCGGCGGCGGCGTGCTGCACGGCGATGTTGCCCAGGCCGCGTTCGCGTGCGGTGGCCTGTACCGCGTCGAGCATGCTCGGCGTCGGGTCGCAGGCGGTGACCGATGCCACCAGCGGCGCGGCGCGATAGCAGACGTGGCCGCCGCCGCAGCCGAGGTCGAGCAGCCGTGCAGGCCGCCGCTCGCGCAGCAGGGCTTCGACCTGGTCGAGGTCGGCGCCGCCGGCGTGCACCGCACTGGTCACGTAGTCGGCGGCGCGCGGCGCGTACTGGTCGACGACGAAGGAAGCGTTCGGGTCCATCGAGGGTCTCCGTGCGGTGGGTGGCGCGATTCTGCGCGCGCGTCGCGGCCGGTGTAAGTTGCGCACTTATCCCGGTATGAACGCCACCCCTCACGACATCGACAGCGAACTGCGCCAGCGCCTGGCGCGTTTCCTGCGTGCGCGCCGCGAGGCGATGCCGCCGCCGCGAGGCGCCGCCGGCCGGCGGCGCACGCCCGGCCTGCGCCGCGAAGAAGTGGCCCAGCACGCCGGCATCAGCACCGCCTGGTACACCTGGCTGGAACAGGGCCGCGACATCGCGCTGTCGGCCGAGGCGCTGGCGCGGCTGGCCGAGGTGCTGGCCTTGTCGCCGGCCGAGCGCCGCTACCTGTTCGAGCTGGCGCGGCGGCGTGATCCGCACCCACCTGACGATGCCGGACACGAGGCCGCGCCGCCCGCCCTGCTGGCCGTCGTGCAGGCGCTGCTGATGCCGGCCTACGTGCTGGATCGCCACTGGCGGCGGCTGGCCTGGAACGCGGCCGCCATGCAGCTGTTCGCGCCATGGGCGGACAGCGGCGAGCCTTGCCTGCTGCGCTACATGTTCCTCGACGCGTCGGCGCGGCGCTTCATCGTCGACTGGGATGCCCGCGCCGCGCGGCTGGTCGCCGAATTCCGCGCCGACACCGCGCTGCATCCGGGCGACGCCGGCCTGCTCGCGCTGGTGGAGCAGCTCTGCGGCGCCAGTGCGGACTTCGCCGCGCGCTGGCGCCGCCAGGACGTGCTGGGGCGCGAGGGCGGCCGCCGCGATTTCGCGCATCCCGCGTGGGGCGCGGTGGCCTATGAACAGCTCACCCTCGTACCCGCCGGCCATGCCGACCACAAACTGGTGATGCTGTTGCCGTGGCCGACCGGCGCCGGGGCATCATGAGCGGCCGCGGGCTCTCTCTGTTTCTTCGTCTTCGTCTATGCCAGGAGTGACGCGATGCGTATGGGCCTCGCCGCCAACCAGTTGCACCACAGCCACCCTGACGCGGCGCTGTTCCGCTGGCTGCACGCCTGCGAACGCGGTATCCGCGAACTCGGGCTCGGCCTGCACGCGGTAGGCCGCACCCACGACGCGATCGTGCGTGCCGGTTTGCTGGCCGACTACACGCCGCTGCGCCGTTATCCCTACGGCCGCGAAGGCGGCCTGATGAAGCTGGTGGCCGAGGTGGTGGGCATGGGCGGCGCGGCACGCACGCTGGACGGCGCGATCTACCTGATCGACCCGGTCGATCCGTCCTCGGTGTTCCCCGAAGCGGTGGCGCTCAAGCGCCAGTGCGTGATCCACGCCAAGCCCTTCCTCTCCACCGTGGCCTCGGCGCGCGACTGGATCGAGCTGGAGCGCATGCACGCGGGACTGGCGCCCGATCCCGGCGCCGACGACCTGCATGCGCCGGCATCGCAGACACTGGCGCTGATCGCCCACGATGCGATGAAGCCCGCGATGCTGGCCTACGCGACGCAGCACTTCGACACGCTGTCGCGCTTTGCTCGCCGCGTGGCCACCGGCACCACCGGGCAGCGCCTCAACGAACTGGCCTGGAGCCGCGGCTGGCCACAGGGGCAGCCGTGGGCGGACCGCTACCAGAGCGGCCCGATGGGCGGCGACGCGCAGATCGCCGATCTGGTGCTGGAACGCCGCTGCCAGCGCGCGATCTTCTTCGAGGACCCGCACGTGGCCCGCCAGCACGAAGCCGACATCCAGCTGCTGGAACGCGCGGTGACCACGGTCACCGACACGGCGGTGTGCATCACCACGCCCCGGCTGGCCGCGCGCTGGGCCGAGGCGGTGGAGTTGCGGCGCAGCCGGCGGGTAGATGGCTGATCGCGCGGCGATCTGAAAGTGAATCAGGTGCCATTCTTTAGAGGGCGAGATAGCGCTGGATATTGGCGACGACTCACGGCGCGTTCGTTGACGACAGGTTTTCGCTCGATCACCTCTGCGAGGTTCCCATGACAAGCCGGATCGCTGCATGCTGTTGCGGACAGTTGAGCATCGAGGTGCAGGACGAGACCCTGGGCGCCGGCGTGTGCCATTGCCTGGCTTGCCAGCGGCGCACCGGTAGTGTTTTTGCCGCACTGGCCGGGTATGCCGCGCCCTGGAAAGTGAACGGCACCGCGACCGAATATGTGCGCACGGGCGATGCGGGTGCGTCATTCCGCTTCCGCTTCTGCCCGGTCTGCGGCAGCACGGTATTCCACACCGAGGAAGGCAACGACGGCTGCGTGATGGTGGCCGTGGGCGCGTTCGCCGATCCGGCTTTCCCGCCTCCGCAGGATTCGGTCTACGAGTGCCGCCGGCACGCATGGGTGCAACTGCCCGAAGGGATCGCGCGCTATGAGAGGGATCCGGACTGAGCGCTCAGCCTTCCGGACACTCCCCGTCTACCTAGTACCAGCGCTCGTCCTCGCGCACGAAGCGGTTGATTTCGTGCATGCGCCGAATAACGGCTCCAGATTCACTTGCCTGGCGCGGCTGGTTTCAACCAGAGGAAGGCTTGCCTCCGCGCGCGCCACTTCTGTCCTTCTCCCGTCGCCGATGCTCCCCCTCCGCCATCGCCTTGAAGCGGTTGAGCGACTGCAGCCACAGCGCGTTGCCTTCGGCCTCGTGCTCGCTGGCGCCGTCGGGGATGCGGTTGAACGGGATGCGCATGGGCGCGGCGTCGTGGGCCAGCGCGGCTTGCATGCCGCCGAAGTAGACCTTGTTGAGGCCGTATTTCGTGTTGATGCGGTCCACCACGGCGTCGATCTGGCGCGGGTCGGCGGTCGGCGCGAACAGCGAACCGCTGGTCTGCGCGCGGTCGGCGAGGCGCAGCAGGGTGACGCTGACCGACAGCGGCACGGCGCGCGCGGGGCCGGGCAGCAGGCGGCCGCGCACGCGGCCGGCGGCGAGCATGCCGGCCAGCAGGTGCAGCAGGCCGCGGCTGTCGTCGGTGGGCTCGAAGTTGATGGCGCCTTCCCAGCGCTCGTCGTAGCCGACGTAGCGGATGCGCACCGCCATCGCGCCGGCCAGCAACTGCTCGCGGCGCAGACGCATCGCCGCCTTCACCAACAGTTTCTTCAGCACCGCCAGTGCGCCCTCGGGGTTGCGCAATTCGGGACCGAGTACGTGCGAGTGGCCCAGCGAGCCGCGCGTGCTCGCGGCGGCGGGTAGCCACGCGCCGCGCAGCAGGCCCCACATGCGTTCGCCTTCGATGCTGCCCCAGGCACGGCGCAGCACCAGCTTCGAGGCCGCGGTGAACTGGGGGACGGTGAAGATGCCCTCGGCATTGAGGCGAGCCTCCATCGAGGCGCCGATGCCGCACAGGTCGCGCAGCTTGAGGCCATGCAGCGCCTGCGGCAGGTCGGCCTGCTCGATCACCACCAGACCGTCGGGCTTCTGCATGTCGGTGGCGGTCTTGGCGAGGAAGTCGTTCGGTGCGATGCCGACCGAGCAACGGATCGCGCCGCCGGGCGCGACTTTCGCGATCTCCTCCTTCACCTGCCGTGCGATGCGCTCGGCCTCCGCACGCTGGCGCTGGCGGCCGACCAGCTCGCAGGCCATCTCGTCGATGGAGCCGACATGGGCGATCGGGATGGCGTGGTCGATCGCCTTGATCAGCACCTGGTGCCAGTGCACGTAGCGTTCCGGCCGTGCGGCGACGATGGCGATGCCGGGGCACAGCCGCCGCGCCTCGCGCACCATCGTGCCGGTGGTGACGCCGAAGGCCTTGGCCTCGTAGCTGGCGGCGATCAGGCTGGTGGTTTCCGCCGCCACCGGCGCCACGCCCACCGGCCGCCCGCGCAGCGCCGGCACCTCGTGCTGTTCCACCGAGGCGAAGTAGCTGTTGAAGTCGACGAACAGGCTGCGCAAGGTCATGACGCGGGTTCCGGGCGGGCCGGGAGGAATAGCATGCGCCGGTCGCGCGGTGCGAGACAGGGGCGGCGCGAATCGGCGACATCGGTGGAGCCGTGGTGCAGACTGGGCAGCCGTGCAGGCGCGGGTTCATGTGGAGACACGGTTCCATGCATTCACTCAGCAAGTTTCTGGTTTTCGCCGTGGCCGTGACCATGGCGTTCAGCGCGAAGGCGGTGTCGGCGAGCCAAGCGGGTGCCGCCAAGCCATATCAGGATCTGCTCGATTTCCGAGGTGCGCCAAGCACGCCGACGGACCGTGGCTTCAACATCTTCTTCGACGCCGGTGCGTGGCAGGGCTACAGCCTGCCGAGGGTTGGCGACGGCGCGACGGGGTTCAGCGGCCCCTTCGTGCACAGCCTGGGTACGGGGCAGTGGACGGGTGTGCGCTTCGCCGCGCTCGTCTTGCGCGATATCGGTGGGAAGGGCGACATCGTGCTGCAGGAAGTGGCGAGCCATGCCGTGCCGGGCGCGCTGGAGCGCGAGTTCGCTGCACCGGGCCTCATGGTGCGGCAGACGCTGTTCTTTGCCGACTCCTGGCATGCGCTGGTGCGCATCGAACTGCAGTCCGCCACGGCACGCGAACTCGACGTGACGATTGGAGGGCACGTCATGCCCGTGCCGGGGAGCCGCCTCGCCCGCAACGGCGACGCGGTGACACGGAACTTCGGGAATACGCCTGCGCAGCTCGACACGCGGCTGCACGTCGAGGGCATCAACGCCGATCGGATCGAAGTGTCGGGCGACGACTACCGGATCGCGCCGGGTCGTCCGCTGCATCTGGCGCCGGACAAACCCGCCACGCTTTACGTCGTGCAGACCTTGCGCCACGACATGCGCACCGCCACGCCGCCTGTGCTCGACTATGCCGGGGCATGGGCGGCCAACCGCATGCGCTGGGCCGGTTATCTGAAGTCGGTGGAAGCCAGCCATCTGCCCGGCCTGCCCGACGCCATCGCGCGGCGTGTGGCAGCAAAGGCCGTCGTCACCCTGATCGGCAACTGGCGTGCGGCACGCGGCGACCTGCGCCACGACGGCGTGGTGCCCTCCTATTCCAACCCGGACTTCAACGGCTTCTGGGCCTGGGATTCGTGGAAGCACGCGGCCGCGCTGGCCTGGTTCGCGCCGGATCTGGCGCGTAACCAGATCCGTGCGATGTTCGACTACCAGGCCGCGGACGGCATGGTGCCCGACTGCGTGTTCCTCGACCGCGCCGACAACAACTGGCGCGACAGCAAGCCGCCGCTGGCGACCTGGGCGGTATGGCAGGTATACCGCGCCACCGGTGACCGGGCCTTCCTGGCCGAGATGTACGACAAGCTGGTGCGCTATCACCGCTGGTGGTATGCGGCGCGCGACCATGACCGCGATGGCCTCGCCGAATACGGCGCCACCGATGGCACAGTGATCGCGGCGAAGTGGGAAAGCGGCATGGACAACGCCGTGCGCTTCGACGGCATCAGGATGCTCAAGAACGGTGCGCACGCTTGGTCGATGGACCAGGCATCGGTCGACCTCAATGCCTATCTCTACGGCGAGGACGTCGATCTCGCGCGGATCGCGGAGCTGCTCGGCAAGCCCCATGACGAGGCCGCGTGGCGGCAGCGGGCCACCGCGTTGAAGACGGCGATCCAGTCGCGGATGTACGACGCCGTGGCAGGCTGGTTCTTCGACATCAAGCTCGGCAAACCGGACTTCGTGCGCGTGTACGGCTCGGAAGGCTGGGCGCCGCTGTGGGCCGGTGTGGCGACGGCCACGCAGGCCGCCGCGGTCGAGAAGACGATGATGGACCCGCGCAAGTTCGCCACGTCCATGCCGTTTCCCACGCTGGTCGCGGACGATCCGCGCTTCTCGCCAGTGAGGGGCTACTGGCGCGGACCGGTGTGGCTGGACCAGTCGCTGTTCGGCGTCGAGGCCCTGCGGCGTTACGGCTACGCCACGCAAGCCGATGCGATGGCGCGCCGGTTGGTGCTGGACGCGAAGGGGCTGGCGAGCGGGCAGGCGACGTTCCGCGAGAACTACGATCCGCTGACCGGGCAGGGCGAGCAGTCGCAGAACTTCAGCTGGTCCGCGGCGAGCTATCTGCTGCTGTTGCGGGGACGCGCGGCGAATTGAGTGCGGGTCTAGGGATGCCGCTCAGCAGGAAAACCCGTTCGCGCTGAGCGTAGCTTGCGCCAGCAATCGATGTCGAAGCGGCCGGGGAGAGTGCCCTTCGACTTCGGCCCTGCGAGCCTGCGCTCAGCGCGAACGGTGGGGCAAAAGCTGAACTTGGTTGCCAACCCGGATTTGCCAGGGAATACCGGTTCTACCTTGCCTGGTTCCGCTGATGCCGTGAGGCGGTGCAGGTTGCGTGCCTGCGTCGCCTCACGGTGAGGGTGGTGCATACCGGAATGAATTTGACAAGCCTCAGAAGTGGACGCGTGCACCAAGCATCACATACCGCTCGGAGAAGTTCGTCGAGACCAGCTGATCGGGCCAGGTGAGGTAGTACTTCTGTTTCTCGTTGGTCAGGTTTTGTCCCTGGGCATAGAGCTGCAGGTGCTTGTTCACCTTGTACGTCACGCTGGCGGCCAGGTACGTCTGCGGCATGGCGTATTCGTCGAAGCCCGTCACACCAAGCCAATTGGTACTGACCAACTCCTTGCTGCGGTAGTTCAAGGCCAGTCGTGCCTGCCAGTGGTCGTCCTGGTACCAGACGATGAAGTTGCCCGATTTTTCCGAGTTGCCGGGGAAGGGCACCGAATTGCCCGCCAGATCCCGCTTGCCGGTCGTGCTCGGGCTGTAGGTGCCGTTGATCTCCACGCCGGTGTGCGACAACAGCCCGGGCAGGAAGGTGAACGCCTGCTTGTAGTCCGCCTCGACGCCATGCAGTTGGGCGCCTTCGCCCTGCACCAGGGTGGATACCGGAACACAGCGATCGCGGACGACACCGTCGGCATCCGGCAGATTGCATTGCACGGTGCCGCTGTTTTGCACGAAGCTTGCGATTCTCATGTTGAACAGGGCGAGGCTCACCATGCTGCCTTCGTTGAAGTAGTACTCCAGCGAGGTGTCGTAATTGGTGGATTGCCACGGCTTCAGGTCGGGGTTGCCATTCGACGACGCGCCACTGACGGGGAGCACGTGTTGGCCGTTCGGCAGCGTGATCGCCACCGCCTCGAAGCTCTCCGAAATGCCGCCGCCCCACTGGTCCAGGGTCAACGGCATCATGTTCTTGGACATGGCGAAACGCCACGTCAGGGAGGGTGTCATGTGTACCGCGAAATTCAATGCGGGCAGCCAATAGTCATGGCTGTTGTTTGACATGACCGAGCCGCCGGCCGGCGCCATCGCGCCGTACGCCGCCGCCGATCCCGACAGGTACTGGGTCACCCCCAGGTTCATGTGGACGTAACGCATGCCGAAGTTGCCGTCGAACGGCACGCCACCGAGGGTGCCGCCGAATGCCGCCTCACCGAATGCCTTGACCGTGTGGAGCGACACGTTCCAGTTCGCCGTGGGATCCGCGCCGTGCTGCAGGCCAGGTGCCAGCGAGTTGATGAAGGCGACGGGATCCGACATCGCATGCGGGTCCAGTCCCACGATGGATACGCCGCCCAGGTTGTAAGTGTGCAGGTGATCGCTGATCGAGGCCGGCAGGTCGGAAAGAGTTGCGTTGCCCAGCGGATTGCCGTGGAAGTAACCGACGGCGTTGCCGGCGGTGCAGGCGCCGGGTACGCCACCGCCATCCAGAATCTGGTCCGCGTACACCCAGCGCACCAGGCAGCCATTCGGGTCGCTGGCCCCGTTGCCCGCATAGAGCGGAGTCAGACCGACCCAGGAGTCGTTGTTGGCGCTGCGCACGCTGTTGGAAACGCCGGCCTTGACGGTCAGATCCGGATTGAACTCGAACGCCCCGTCGAGCTGTGCGTAGAAGTTGCCTGCCGCCTGGTTGCCGCCACTGGAGTCGAAGCCCTTGTTGACGAAGGTACTGGGATCAGTGAGTCGCGCCGCCAACCCAGGCGAAACGGAGAGGGGCTGGTCGCTGCGCATGTTGATGCCGACCACCTCGGACCCCGGCACCATGCCGGCGGGGTTGAACGGGTAACTTCCGGTCGGGCCGGGATAGTAGCCGGGGGGCAGCGTCACGCCAGGCATCAGGTGGTTGCCCCACGCCGTTCCGTCGTCCTGGACGAACTGGATGTCCGCATAGGAGTTTTCGCTCGTCGCGGTGTTGTCAGCGAGAGCCAGATGCGCGGTGAACGGACCGCCGTTGTCGTACGTCAGCTTCGCGGTGAAATTGCGTGCTGTGGATGTCGTTTGTGTCGCCGTGGACGCGCTGCGGAAGCCGCCCAGGTAGTAGTCGAAACTCTGGACCGTGTAGAACTGCTGGTTCCAGTCGCCCGCCTGGGTGCCGGTCGGTCCCGTCGGGTTGATGAAGTCGATCCCGGTGCCGCGCGCCGCGGTCGGGATGAGCGTGGCCACGTTGTGGTTCAGCCCCTCCGGGACGGTGTTGACGTCGTAGGAGTCCTGCTTCTGGTGGGTGTAGAAGCCGTCCACGTTGAGCAGAAAGCTGTCGCCCAGGCTGGCGGCAAACGCCATATGCAGGCCCAGGCGCTTGCGCTGCATGCTCGCGTCGTTGGCGGTCATGGCGCCGTCGCCGGGTATCATGAACGCGGCATTCCTGATGCCGCCCACCTCCACGCTGCCGTCCGGCAATTGCACGATGCTCGGCGGCACCGGCACCGAACCCCAGCCGGAGATGAAGCCGTTGTTCGCCGTATTGTTTGCGTCAGAGGCGTTTTCGCCGCCGATGCGGCCACCATCGTAAAACCCGTTGGAACTGTTGTTTCGCGTGAGATCCGAATACGAGGCCGACAGCAGCGCGCCCCATATGCCGCCGTCGTTGAAATTGATGGTGGTGTCGACAGTGGGTCCGTTCTTCTTGGTGACGCTGCCGCGCGCGCCCTCGGCGGATGCCGTGACGGACCAGCCGGGATTGAAATCGAACGGCTGATACGTCCGCAGATTGACGGTGCCGGAGATGCCCGAATCAAGCATGCTCGCGGTGGGCGACTTGAACACGTCCACTCCACTGAACATGGCGGCGGGGAGAGTGCCGTAGTTGGGTTGGATGGAATCGATGTTGTCGGCGGTGATGAACGGCAGGCCGTTGAGGGTCGTGCCCACTTCCGGCAGGCCGCGCACGCTGAGGCTGGTGCCTTCGCCCGCCGAGCGGTCGATCTGTACGCCGGTCAGGCGCTGCAACGAGTCGGTGATCGACACATCCGGCAGTTCGCCGATGTTGACGGCCGTAATGCTGTCTTCGATGTTCGGGGCGTTCCGCTTGATGTCGATGGAGCGTTGTTGCGAAGCCTGGATGCCCGCTGACACCGTGACCCCCTGCAGTTGAACCGCAGCCTTTTTGTTCTCTTGCTTCTTTGCCATGGTGTCGTCTTGCGGTGTGGGCGTCGTTGCCGCCGGGCCACTGGTCGTGATGGCTGCGGGCACGGTGCCGCCGGTTGCCGCCGGCGTACCTGCGCAGGCCGCACCTGCGGCCAGAGCCAGCGTCGTTCCGACAACGGCAAGCAACGCATTGCGTACGGAGTACGCCAAGAACTTCTGCTGCATTTTCTCCCTCCCACGTGAATGTCATGGTTTGTTGCGGGGCTGCGTTACTGCTGCCGCGGACGAACCCCGCATTACGGCAAGAAGCCAGTCGCACCGGATCCATCCGTGCCATGCGCGCCATCCGTCCCCGCGGACAACGCCATCAATGACATCCACATGCAAAACGCGGCAAACCAACTCGTCGTCATGGCGTCAGCGCAGCTGTGAAGGTCATCTACATATATTGTAGTATATTACGTTTATACCTCTTTTAAGGGTATGTCAAGAACGCCCTGTGCGATTTCCTCAGGGCATCGAATGAATGAGGAAGCGCGTCCCGGTCCGCGATCGGGAGGTGCGCCGCCGGTGGCGGGGCCGGCTTGCATGCGGGTCGGCTGAACAGGTTCGTCGGCGGCACTTCTAGCCTGCGAATTGCTGGTCCATGGGGAGACGAGGCGCATGCCGTGACGACATGCGCGAAGCCGTGGTGACGAGGGCGGCATGACAACGAACGGTCAGGTCTCGAAGGATCACGGCGCGCCGCGCGTGCCCGGCATTACCGTGCCTGTGGCGAGCTGCAGCGCCATCCCATCGAGGTGCCGGCGTCGAGCCGGGCACACCTCGTTGCAATGGCTATGGCTCATCCACGGCGACGACCGCGATCGACTTGGCCGGCAATTCAAAAGCTAGGCTGCCGTGCTCTGCCTGGCCGGCATAGGCGACCGGATGAATCGTGTCCGGCGCCGCGAACGTGTTGTGGCTGTCCATCTTCGGTCCGCTCAGGATCTGACCGCTGGCGGTGCCGTTCAGCCCGGTCTCGACATGCGCGCCGCGATCTGGATCGAGGTTGACCAGCGCGAGATAGAGTCTGCCGTCGGTGCCGCGCGCGGCCGATGCATCGACCATCGGCAGCCGGTGCTTGCCTTCCACGTAATCGGGCCCGCTGACCGTCGCCGGGTAGGGCGTGGCGCCCTGGAACGGCACGTACATGTGGAAGACGTGGTAGGTGGGCGTCAACAGCATCCTGTCGCCATCGGTGAGCACCATGGCCTGCAGCACGTTGACCATCTGCGCGATCGTCGCGAGCTTCACCCGGTCGGTATGGCGGAAGAAGACGTCCAGCGTCAGCGCCGCCACCTCGGCGTCGCGCAACGTGTTCTGCTGGTAGAGGAAGCCGGGATGGCTGCCGGGCGCCTGGTCGTACCAGGTGCCCCACTCGTCGACGTCGAGCGCGACTTTCTTGCCCGGGTCGTACTTGTCCATGATCGCCGAATGCTTGGCGATCAGTGTGTCGATGTAGCGCGCCTTGCTCAGCGTCGTCGCCCATTCGTCCTTGCTGAAGCCGGTCGCGGATCCCTTGTGCTCCCAGGAGGGGCCCGGGATGGTGTAGTAGTGCAGGCTGATGGCACCCATCTGCCTGGCCGCGCCGCGCATCATCGTGTCGGTCCAGGCGTAGTCGGCTTCGTTGGGGCCCGAGGCGATCTTGACGAAGTCGGGCGCGCCCGGCGCCGGGTTCACGAACGTGGCGTAGCGTTTGAACAGGCTGGCGGCGTAGTCGGCGGTCATGTTGCCGCCGCAGCCCCAAAGTTCGTTGCCGTAGCCGACATACTTCAGGTTGGTCCATGGCTTGTCGCGACCGTTGGTGCGCCGCTCCTGCGCGAGTGCGGAATCGCCGCCGGCGGTCATGTACTGCACCCACTGCCGTGCATCGTAAGCCGGCAGCGAGCCCAGGTTGAGCGAGACATAGGCGTCCGCGCCCAACGCCACGGAGTAGTCCATGAACTCGTTGGTGCCGAAGCTGTTGTCGTCGGTGACGCCGCCCCAGTTGGTGTTGATTCCCCTGGGCCGCCCGGCGTCCGGACCGACGCCGTCGCGCCAGTCGTAAGTGTCGGCGAAGCAGCCGCCGGGCCAGCGGATCACGGGCACGTGCAGCGCCTTCAGCGCATCCATCACGTCGGTGCGATAGCCGTTGCGGTTGGGGATCGACGAATGATGCCCGACCCAGATGCCGTCGTAGATGCCGCGGCCGAGGTTCTCGGCGAACTGGCCTTCGACTGCCGGCGCGATCACCGGGCCGGGGTGGTTCAGGTCGATGGTCAGCCTGACATTGGCCGGCGCGCGCTGCGCGACCGCCGACCCGCACAGGGCGACGGTCGCGAGCGCGGCTAGAAGCGCTCGTTGCGTGCTGTTGTTCGCCTTCAGAGACTGCGGTCGAGACATGTCATCCCTTTACCGGATCGCCCCGACATCGACCGGCGACGTGTACGAACCGAAATTGATGAGCGAGACGGTGCCGAGGCCACCGGGTGTGGCGTCGGTCTTCCAGACGGCGATGGTGATGTCGTTGTTGCCGTGCGGGTCGATCACGCCGTTGGGAATCGGGAAGCGATGCTGCGGGCCGAGCTCGGCCACGTAGTTGCCCATCTGCCAGCCGTTGACGAAGATCGTCGCGCGGTAATGCCGACCCGGCGGATCCGTGATCTCCAGTCCCAGCGACGTGTCCTGGCCCTTGGGCAGGCTGAGCTGGATGTTCGTGCGGTACCACGTCACGCCGGGCTGGGCGGAGTCCGACGGCAGGGTCGCGGACTGCCAGTCCGCGGCAGGGCCGGGCTTGAGCGGCCAGCCCTGACGCTCGCCATACAGACCACCGAAGTTGTACGGGCCGCGTTGCGGGCTCTCGTCGACGAGAGCCCCCTGCAGGCGCCAGGTGATCGCCTTGGCGTCGGCGCCGAGCGGCTCGGCCGAGACGATGCCGCGCGCGGTGCGGTTCTCGCCGGTGGAGTTGTAGTCCTCCTCGTGGCCCATGTCGACGGTCAGGACCGAGACGACGTTGTCGCCCGGCACGAGCATGGCGGAGGGGAAGCCGAACGCGCCGAGCTCGTTGCGTGTCACGCTGCCGAGGAAGTGCCCGTTGAGCCACACCGAGAAGGCGCCCGCTACGCCGCCACTCTTCACCGCGAGCTTGAGGCCCGTGGGGGCGGTGTGAGTGGCATCGACGGTGAAGTGGCCGCGATACCAGGTATTGCCGGTGTGGAAGCCGTAATCGTCGGCGAACAGTACCGGCAGCGTGCCGGGCTTGGTGACGCTGCTGGTGGTGGTGCGGTTGGCGACGCGCCATTGAGAGTCGTTGAAGCCACGGGCGATCTCCGGTGCGCCGGCGCGCTGCGTCCAGTGATCGAGCTGCGGTAGCGTGACCGGTTGCGGTACCGGCAGGCTCACGGCCAAGCTGCCCGAAGCAGTGTGTGCGGCGGCGAGCGGCTGGCCGTTCCAGGTCACCTTGGCCGCGTCGCCGGCGAACAATTCCGCGTTGGCATCGCTGTCGCCATCGCCGGTCAATGCCAGCGTGCCGTCGGCGTAGTGCGCGCTGCGCAGCAGGTGCGAGCCGAGCAGCAACACGGCACCCAGTGGTGTGTCCTGTCGCCAGACGCGTTGCGTGGCCTGGTCGTCGCCGATCAGCAGCAGCAGCGGGCGCTGGCCGCCGTCGACGAGCACGCGCGCCAAGCCGTCATGCCGGTAGTCCAGCCGCAGCCCGTCCTTGCCCCAATGCTGCGTCACGTTGCCGGACAGCACCGTCACCTTCGGCTTGGCGGCGTAGTCGAGCAAGGTCTCGCCGTCGCTGCCGTGGCGCCCGTAAAGCACGGCGATGTCGCGGCCGCCTATCGCAGCGTTCGTCATCAGCTCGGAGGTCGAATAGTCCATGCGCGTTGTGCCAAGCATGTAGTCGGCCAGCAGCAACTTGCTGTCGCGCCCGTCGATGGTGATGGCGGTGCCGGACTGCTGCGGGATATCGAACTTTCCTTCCTTCAGCGCCAGCGCGAGGTGTGCGGTTTCGACTGTGGAGGCGGTGGTGTCGCCATGGCGGACGAGATGGAATTGCGTGCCGGTATCGGGATTGATCCGCGCGCGGTCGACGAGAACAGGGTTGTCGAGCCGGCCGGGCGCCAGCACATCGGTCTTGGTGATCGGCGCGACCGCATGGAGGAAATAGCCGATCCGCTTGTCCTCGTAGTACTTGGGGTCGAACTGGCGGGCTTCGGTGATCGCGGCGCCGTAATCGTAGGAGGTGTAGTTCTGCGGGATCGCCTGCCAGCCCCACGAGGTGCCGCCGAACAGCATGTAGAAGTTCTGCGCCGTCGCCCCCGCCGCGATGTTCTCCTTGTAGAACACGTTGGCGAAGTGGTCGTTGATCAGCTGCGCGCACTTGGGATAGCCGGGGCCGCCCCAGGGATCGAATGCGCCACCTTGGAATTCGGCGGTGAACAGCGGTTCGCCGGCGAAGTGATTTGCGGCCAAGTCCGGGGCGGGCTTCCATTGCGTCGGATGCGAGCAGTCGAAGCCTTGCGGGTAATAATCCGAACCACTGACCTGCACCGCGCCTTTGCCGCTGACGAAGGTCGCGTCGTGGTTGCCAAACAGCGGGACGGTGATGCCGTCGGCGCGCGCCTTGTCCTCGAGGTGCTGCATGTAGTCGCGGCCTGCAGGCGAACCGTTGTAGTACTCGTTCTCGACTTGGTAGGCGATCACCGTGCCGCGCCCGTTGGTGAGCTGGTGGCGGGCGAGGACGCGGTCGATCTGCGTCATCCACTGGTCGGCCAGCTTGAGGTAGGCGGGATCGGGGCTGCGGTTCTTGACTGGCTTTTCGGTCATCCACAACGGGAACCCGCCGCTGTCGACCTCGGCGTTGATGTAGGGGCCCGGGCGGGCGATCACGTAGATGCCGGCATCACGCGCGTCGTCGAGCAGCTTGTCGACGTTGCGGATGCCGCTGAAGTCGTACTGGCCGTCGCGCGGCGAGTGATAGCCCCAGGAGAAATAGATCGATGCGGTGTTGAACCCGGCCGCCTTCATCTTCTGGAAGACGTCCGGCCATAGATCGGGGCTGGGCAGGCGATAGGGGTGGACTTCACCCGACCAGATATAGGTGCGCTTGCCGTCGATGAGGAAGCTGTACTGGTCGAAGCTGATGCGGTGATCCGCCGGGGTGGATGCCGTGGTTCCGGCGCGCACGTCGGTGGGCATGGCGGCTGCGAACGTGAGGCCGCTAGCGGCCAGCAGGAGCTTGGCCCATGGACGATGATTCATTGCGATTCTCCCCATATCGTGATCAAAAAAGCCTGGCGTGCGCCGTCGTCCTTGCCCCTGGAGCCCGGCTTCCTGCAGGCTGCATCCCCCCTGGCGTGCGCCGATGGATGCGTGTGCGCGTCAACACATACACAAGCGATGGGCGCCGACGCTGCATGCCGAAACGGTGCGTGTGCAGCCGCTCGTCGAACCTGCGGTCCAAGTCCACCACGCCGCCGAACGCCAAGCAGGCACCGGCAGCGAAGCAAATCGGTCCTCCGGCTGTCCCGTTGCGGCGGGTGGTTTCCATGGGCCGTCTGCTCGTCATTAAATATTATTTTATGATGTAAAACTTGAGCGACGACATGTCAAGTCGCAACGCAACGGCGCGTATCGCCGCCGCGTCACGATGCGCGGGCATGGCGCGCGATTGCATCGAATGGATCGGCAGCGGGAATGCTGCAAAGGGCGGACGTGGTTCCGGAGTGCACCACTCGCGGCATGAACTGGCGCAGTTGCGACGACATACACAACCCCGCGCGGCGCCGCCGGCCTCGTCTGCCTGGGCCAGCGGGATGCCGTCGAATCAGCAGTCGCCCAGCCAGGCGAGGCCTAAGCGGACGCAGTCCGGGTTGTCGTTGCCGTCTTCCCGCGGGGTGCCGAAGCGGTCGTCCGGCAGTGCCGCCATCACCGAGTGCATCGAGAGGATCGGCATTGGGCGCGCAGCCCGCGACCCCACGCTGGCGTGCCGTCGCAACAAACGCGCGAGCCCGGCACCGGGCAATTCACTGCCCGATCCGCCGCAGCGGCTGGCCCGCCATCAGCTTGCGCTCGATCTGTTCCAGCGTGACGCCCTTGGTTTCCGGCACCAGCCAGATCGTGAACGCGATGAACACCACGTTGAACGCGGCGTACAGCCAGAACGTCTCGGCCTGGCCGATGCCGTTGAGCAGTGGCAGGAACGAAAGGCCCACCAGCCAGTTCGCCACCCAGTTGGTGAAGGTGGAGCAGCCGATGCCGAAGTCGCGGCCCTTGAGCGGCTGGATCTCCGAGCACAGCGTCCAGATCAGCGGGCCGGCCGACATCGCGAAGCCGACGATGAAGACCAGCAGCATGACCACGGTGAAGGTCTGTTCGCCGTGGCTGTGGATGCCCAGGTGCATCATCGTGCCGACCACGCCGAGGCCGATCGCCATCACCACGAAGCCGATGTACAGGATCGGCTTGCGGCCCAGTTTGTCGACCAGGCCGATCGCGATGAAGGTGGCCAGCACGTTGACCAGGCCCACTATCGCGGTGAACCACATCTGCGATTCGGTGTTGTAGCCCATGTCCTGGAAGATGCGCGGCGCGTAGTACATCACCACGTTCATGCCGGTGAGCTGCTGCATGATCTGCAGCAGCACACCCAGGCCCACCGAGCGGCGGAAGTTGCGGTTCTGCTGGAAGAGATGCCAGCCGCGCTGCGGCGTCTTCAGCTGTTCGCTGATCTCACCGATTTCCTTGGCGATGGCGTCGCGGCTGCCGAGCAGCTTGTGCAGCACTTGCTCGGCCTCCGGCTGGCGACCCTTCATCATCAGCCAGCGCGGGCTTTCCGGCAGGAAGGCCACGCCGAGCAGGAACAGCGCGCCGGGGATCGCGATCACGCCCAACATCCAGCGCCAGTTGCCCGAGTAGCTGAAGGCGGTGTCGGAGAGGAAGGCGACCAGGATGCCGATGGTGATCATCAGCTGGTACAGTGAGATCATCGCGCCGCGGATCGATTCCGGAGCGATCTCGGCCAGGTACAGCGGTGCGGTGAAGCTGGCGAGGCCGATCGCGAGGCCGAGCACGAGGCGGCCGACGATCAGCACGTGCGGTGTCCAGGCCAGGCCGCACAGCACCGAGCCGCCCACGAACAGCACGGCACCGAGGATCAGCGTGCGTTTGCGGCCCAACTGGCTGGACAGCCAGCCCGCCACCAGCGCGCCCAGTGCGGCGCCCAGCATCATGATGCTGACGATCCATCCGAGCATGTCGTCGCCGATGCCGAAATCCTTCTGCAGGAATTGCTGCGCGCCGGAGATCACGCCGATGTCGAGGCCGAACATCAGGCCGGCCAGCGCGGCCAGGATGCAGGTGAACACGGCGGTGGCCTTGCCGTGCGTGGCGGCGGGTGGTGCGGTGGTGGCGCTCATGAGTCTCTCCCCGTGGAATGGCGTGCGTGCGGTGTTGCTGGATGGACAACCGTCGCGGCTGAAGCCGCTCCTACAACGTATCGGTCCGTAGGAGCGGCTTCAGCCGCGATACGTTTTCTCCAGACCCTCCATGGGCATCGACCGTGTTCATGGCACACCGCCCGCAGGCGGCGTGCCGGCAAAGCGTGGCTCCGGCACGCCGCGCACCCCGACGCGCGTGCCGAACAGCGCGCCGGCCAGCGGCTCGCGCGCCAGTGTGGCAGCGTCGAGACCGTCGCGGGCGCTGGTGACGTAGAGCGTGTCCAGCGCGGCGCCGCCGAAGGCGGGGCGGGTGGGCTGGCTGGCCGGCACCGGCAGGATGCGGTCGATGCCACCGTCGGTGCGATAGCGCACCACGCGACCCGAACCCCATTGCGCATTCCACAGCCCGCCCTCGGCGTCGACGCAGGAGCCGTCCGGTTCGCCCGTCGCGTCGCGCAGGTCGGCGAACAGGCGCGAGGGGCCGAGCGTGTCGCCGTAGGTGCAACAGCGGATCGTGCGCGTCAGCGAATCGCAGTAGTACAGCGTGCTGCCATCGGGGCTGAAGGCGAGACTGTTGCTGATCGCCACGCCTTCCAGCGGCAGCTTCTCCAGCCGGAGCCCGGCGTCCAGGCGCCAGAAGCCGGCTATGGCCTGCTTCACGCCACCGTCGACGGGCTCGTGCAGGGTGCCGAACACGAAGCGGCCCTGGCGGTCGCAGGCGCCGTCGTTGCAGCGCGTGGGGAGTTCCGGTTCCACCTCGCACAATGTGTGCAGCGCGCCGTCGGCGAGCCTGAAGAACGCCAGGCGCGAGGCCAGCGCCAGCAGCAGCCAGCCGTCCGTTTCGCAGAGCGCAAACGAGGCGAGTCGCTCGGGCAATCGCCACTGTTTCGTTTCGCCGCTGACGGGCACGTGCCGCCACAGCGTGGCGGCATGGATGTCGGTCCAGTACAGCGCCTGCGCACGTTCACACCAGACGATGCCTTCGCCCAGCACGTTGCCCGCTTCCACGATGACCTGCATGGGAGCGGACGGCGCGTTCATACCCAGCCGCCGTCGACGATGAAGTCCTGGCCGGTGCACATGCGGCTGTCGTCGGCGGCGAGGAACAGCGCCATGCGCGCCAGGTCCTCGGCCATCAGGTAGCCAGGCAGGCATTGCACGCGCGCGATCTCGGCCTCGCCTTCGGCGTCCAGCCACAGCGCGCGCTGCTTTTCGGTGATGACCCAGCCGGGTACCAGAGCGTTGATGCGGATGTGCTGCTGGCCCAGCTCACGCGCCATGCCGTTGACGAAGCCGTGCACTGCGGCCTTGGCCATCGCGTACAGCGGATAGCCGGCGTTCTTCTTCATCCAGCCGGTGGAGCCGAGGCAGATGATGGCGCCGCCGCCGAGCCGCTGCATGTCGGGGATCACCGCGCGGGTGGCGAACACCTGGTGGCGCAGGTTCACCGCCACGTTGCGCTCGAACGCGGCGGCGTCCACGTCGGCCAGCGCGTGGCGCACGTCGTTGGCGGCGTTGTTGACCAGCACCGCGATGGGGCCGAGGTGTTCGCGTGCTTCGACGATCGCGCGTTGCAGCGCAGCCAGATCGGTGACGTCGCAGGGCAGGAAGTGCGGCGTATGTGCCACATCTTTCAGCGTCGTCAGCAGCGCTTGCGCGCCAGCCTCGTCCACGTCGAGGAAGGCCACCTTCGCGCCTTGTCGCGCGAAGTGCTCGACGAAGGCAGCGCCGATGCCGGTGGCGCCGCCGCTGATCAGCACGCTGCGATCGCGCAGGCTGGGGTAGCTGGCGTAGGTGTCGGCCATCGCGCTCACCACTCCGCCACGCTGCCGTCGTCGTGACGCCAGACCGGGTTGTGCCACTGATGGCCCACCTTGGCGCGCTCGGCCACGTAGGCCTCGTTCACCTCGATCCCAAGGCCCGGGCCCTTCGGCATCGCCACGTAGCCGTCGGCGTAGGCGAACACGTTGCGATCGGTGATGTAGTCGAGCAGGTCGTTGCCGGTGTTGTAGTGGATGCCCAGGCTCTGCTCCTGGATGAAGGCGTTGTGGCACACCGCGTCCAGCTGCAGGTTCGCGGCCAGCGCGATGGGCCCCAGCGGGCAGTGCAGCGCCAGCGCCACGTCGTAGGCTTCGGCCATCGCCGCGATCTTGCGCGTCTCGGTGATGCCGCCGGCGTGTGAGGGGTCGGGCTGGATGATGTCCACGCCGCCGGTCTGCAGCACGCGCTTGAAATCCCAGCGCGAGTACAGGCGTTCGCCCAGCGCGATCGGCGCCGGCGAGATCGCGGCGAGTTCCGGAATGCATTCCAGGTATTCGGACAGCACCGGTTCCTCGATGAACATCAGCTTGAACGGTGCCAGCTCACGCATCAGCACCTTGGCCATCGGCTTGTGCACGCGGCCGTGGAAGTCCACGCCGATGCCGATGTCCGGGCCCACCGCGTCGCGGATCGCCTGCACGTTTTCCAGTACGCGTTCGACCTTGGCGTGCGTGTCGACGTATTGCATTTCCTCGGTGGCGTTCATCTTCACCGCAGTGAAGCCGCGCGCCACCGCGTCCTGCGCCGCCTTGGCCGTGTCGGCGGGACGGTCGCCGCCGATCCACGAGTACACGCGGATGCGCTCGCGCACCGGCCCGCCCAGCAGCTCGTACACCGGCCGGCCGAGATCCTTGCCCTTGATGTCCCACAGCGCCTGGTCGATGCCGGCGATCGCGCTCATCAGCACCGGGCCGCCACGGTAGAAGCCGCCGCGGTAAAGCACGTTCCAGTGATCCTCGATATGGCGCGGGTCCTTGCCGACCAGGTAATCGGCCAGTTCATCGACGGCGGCGGCCACGGTGTGCGCGCGGCCTTCCACCACCGGCTCGCCCCAGCCCGTGATGCCGGCATCGGTGTCGATGCGCAGGAACAGCCAGCGCGGCGGCACCTTGTAGACGGTGAGCTTGGTGATCTTCATGCGTGTGTTTCCAAGTCATGCCAGGCCTGCGCGAAGGCGCGGGCTCGTTGAATCGTGTCGTCGAGACTGCGACCCGGCGCGAACAGTGCCGAGCCGATGCCGAAGCCGGCGGCGCCCGCGGCGACCCAAGGCGCCATGTTGTCGGGGCTGATGCCGCCCACCGGCATGACGGGCACCTCGCGCGGCAGCACCGCGCGCCAGGCCTTGAGCACGGCGGGTGCGGACTGCTCGGCGGGGAACAGCTTCAGCGCGTCGGCGCCGGCGTCCAGCGCGGCGAAGGCTTCGGTGGGTGTGGCCACGCCGGGCACGCAGAGCAGGCCGGCGGCCTTGGCGGCGCGGATCACCATGGTGTCGGCGTGCGGCATCACGATCAGCCGCCCGCCCGCATCGGCCACGGCGACGACATTGGCCGGCGTCATCACGGTGCCCGCGCCCACCAGCACGTCGGGACCCAGCGCCTTGGCGAGCCTGGCGATGCTGTCGATCGGCCGTGGCGAGTTCAGCGGCACTTCGAGCATGCGGAAGCCGGCCTCGACGATGGCGTGGCCGGTGGCCACCGCCTCGTCGGGCGTGAGGCCGCGCAGGATCGCCACCAGCGGCAGCGGCTTGAGCCAGGGGGTCAGCATGCGTGGATTTCCTCGGAGACGATGCCGGCCTGCACGGCGATCCGCCACAGGCCGCGGGCGGCGGCGTCCTGCACGGGCGGCGGCAGGTCGATATCGAACAGCGCGGCGGCGCGGCGGTAGCGTTCGCACAGCGCCGCGTCGCCGATCAGCTGCAGCGGCGTATCGCGGCGGGCGAGGCCGTCGGCCAGCGCGGCGCGGAATTCCTCGCCGACCAGCAGGCCGGAGAGGTAGTCGGACACGGACGCGGGCGCCAGGGCGCCGTCCAGCATCAGCGCGCGGGCGGAGAACAGCCGGCCCAGTGCGCCGGCCGCGCCGCTGTCGCGCGCCGCGGCGACGCCGCGTTCGAAGGCAGCGTCGTCGTCGTCGGCCTCGACGCCGGTGGCGCCGAGGATCGAGTGCTGGCGCAGCACCGCGAACAGTTCGCCGGTCATCCGGGTGCGGAAGCCGCACACGGCGCCGTCGCGTACCACGGCCCATTTGCTGTGCGTGCCGGGCAGGATGAAGGACGAGGCCGCGGCGAGTTCCGGTTGCAGCGCCAGCGCGCCGAGCAACTGGGTTTCCTCGCCGCGCATCACGTCGGGGCCGTCTGGGTCGCGCAGGCCGGGCACCAGATGGACGTCCATGCCGTCGGCGGCGCGCAGGCCGGCGAGCGCGTCACCGAGGCGCGCCACGTCGGCGGGCAGGTCGAGGTAGGGCGCCTCGCGCCAGCCGCCGCGGCTGCCGACCATGCCGCAGGCCAGCCGCGGCAGCGCCGGCCAGCCGGCGGTGATGTCGGCCAGCGCGGCGTCGTAACCGCCGGCCGGCAGCTGGCGGATGCCCCAGGGACGTGCGCGCGTCTCCGCGATGCGGCCCGTGCCGTCGTAGCGGTAGGCGCGCAGGCTGCTGGTGCCCCAGTCGAGTCCGATCAGGCCGGCCATGGTTCCTTCAGGCCTTCCTCGTGTTGCGGCGGATGTTGCTGCGCGAATCGGCGATCATCTTCTGCATCGTCTGGCGCGCCACTTCCGGCTGGCGGCGACGGATCGCGTCGAGCACCTTCCGGTGGTGCGGCAGCGAGTAGCTGAAGTTGCCGGCGATGCTCGCCGACAGCTGGAAGTAGCCGCCCAGCGCGGTTTCGATCACCGAGAACAACGAGGTCATCAGCTCGTTGTTGGTGGCACGCAACACGGCCTCATGGAAGGCCAGATCCGCCGTGGACCAGGCTTCCAGGTCGGTCGCGGCGGCCATCGCCGCGTAGGCGGTCTCGATGCGCGCCAGCTGCCCGGCGTCGCGGCGGCGGGCGGCGGCGGCGGCGGCGGCGGGCTCGATCACCTCGCGCATCTCCACCAGCTTCTCGACGAAATCTTCGGTGGGCATCGAGGCGCAGCGCCAAGCCAGCACGTCCGCGTCGAGCTGGTTCCAGTGGATGGTGTCGCGCACCCGGGTGCCGGTCTTCTGGCGCGACTCGATCAGGCCCTTGGCGGACAGTACTTTCATCGCCTCGCGCAGGGCGGTGCGGCTGACCTTCATGCGTTCGGCCAGCAGCTCTTCGCGCGGCAGGTTTGCGCCGGGGGCGATTTCGCCGCCGACGATCTGCCGGCCCAGCTCCTGGACTACCTGGCCATGCAGGTTGCGCACGATGACGGGCTTCACTGTGTCTGTCCTCCTTGTTGCGCTGCGTGGCCCGGAGTTATCGGGTCAATTGTCATACTTTATAGCAATTTGCTTGCGTGGCGTTACCAGCTAATGACCGTGGCTGCATGACGACCGGGATGCGATCGAGTCTGGCGCATCGACGTGTGGCATGGGTGAATACCGGTCCTTGTGTGCGCCTGGCGAGAGCCTGTTTGCGATCGCGCCCCTCCCCCTGCCCGTTCGTTCCTGGACCCGTCCGGGGAAGAACGGGGGCTGGGCCGCCGATCCTCAGTCGTTGCTGATGCGGTACATCGCGGTGGCGTGCGCCGGCAATGTCACCTTGAGCGAGCCGTCGCCTTTCACCTGCGTATGCGCCCACAGGTCCCGCACCTCGTAGCTGGCGCCACCTTTCAGGCCCAGCTCGGCGGCGGCGACGACAGCGGGGCGGGTGGCGCCGGTTTCATTGAACACGGCCACGGCCCGGCTGCCGTCCTTGAGCGGCTTGACGATCACGTGGATGCCATTTGCATCGCTCACTTGCTTGCCCTGCACGCCAAGCGGGTCCTGGTCCACCGCGATGACTTCCTTGTTGAGCAGGATCTGCAGCGCGTCCGGCTTGATCGTGCGCAGGTCGGTGCCGATCAGCAGCGGGGCGGCCATGATGGCCCACAGGCTGAAATGGCTGCGGTATTCGGTGTCGGTCATGCCGCCGTTGCCCACCTCGAGCATGTCCGGATCGTTCCAGTGGCCCGGGCTGGCGTAGGCATCCAGTACCACGTTCTCCTTGAAGATCTTCAGCATGGAGGCGTAGTTGTCGCTGATGTCCCCGGTGGTGCGCCAGGAGCCGGCATCGACCGGCGGTTTGCCTGCCCACAGCCAGGGCTTGTTCTCGCCCCATTCGCACACGGCGAAGAAGATCGGCCGGCCCGTGGCGCGCAGGGCCTCGGCCATGGCTGCGTAGCGCTTGCGGGCGTCGATCTTCTGGTTGTTGCAGTTGTCGTACTTCAGGTAGTCCACGCCCCACGAGGCGAATGTCGCCGCATCCTGCTTTTCATGGCCGAGGCCGCCCGGAAAGCCACGATTCTCCTTGAGCGGCTCGCAGGTCGAGGTGCCGGCACTGGAATACAAGCCGAACTTGAGGCCGCGCTGGTGGATGTAGTCAGCCAGTGCCTTGATGCCGCTGGGGAAGCGCTTGGGATTGGCTTGCAGGCGGCCGTCCTTGCCGCGCTTCCAGTAGGCCCAGCAGTCGTCGATGTTGACGTATTGGTAGCCGGCGCCCTTCAGGCCCAGGCTGATGAATTTGTCGGCGATGCCGCGGATCATGGCCTCGTTGAATTCGTCGCGGCAGTGCGTGGAATTCCAGTTGTTGAAGCCCATCTGCGGCAATGCCGGTGCGGCCTGGTCCGCATGGGCGACGCCGACCGAAGCGGCAAGCATGAAGGCGAGCGGCGCCGCGGCATGCAGCAAACGTCCAAGTGAACGGTTCATCAGTTTCTCTCCTCTGGATGGAGCGGGGCTGGACGGCGCGGAAACGGCCAGTGCCTGCTGGCGGGCGACGGGAGCGACATGGGTCAAGGTACGGTCACACGGGTCAATACGCCTCTTTGCATCAAATTGTACGACAATATATCCATGATGGGCCATTTGGTTGCGTCACACATGACCCCCTGCCTTGCAGGGCGGATGCGGTGCACTGGCGCCGGTTCACCGGCGTGCCGCCATGCGAGTCCTGCGTTTGGCCGTCTGAACGGGATGGGCGGCGCAAGAACGTGCGCCTTCGGTTCGCGCGGACGACGGCGTAGAATTTCCGCCTTTGAGTCGCGACGGACCCTTTCATGACTTCCCCCGCTGACAACACCCCCGGCCACGCCGACGTGCGCACCGAGGGCAGCACCGACGCGCTGCCGTTTTCGCCCGCGCTGGGCACGACGCTGGACGCGGCGAAGATGCCGCGCCGCTCCACCCTGGTCGATCGCCGCGTGCTGCGCATCACCGCGGTGTCGGTGGTGCTGGGCATCGGCGCGGCGCTGATCGCGAAGATCCTCACCATGCTGATCGGCCTGATCACCAACCTGGTGTTCTACGGCCGCGTCTCCGCCGCGTTCTCCTCGCCCGCCGACGCGGTGCCGCACCTGGGCTGGTGGGTGGTGCTGATTCCCGCGCTGGGCGGCGTGATCGTGGGCATCATGGCGCGCTGGGGTTCGCGCGCGATCCGCGGCCACGGCATCCCCGAGGCGATGGAGCAGGTGCTGCTCAACGAATCGAAGATCCCGCCGCGCATCACCTTCCTGAAGCCGATCTCCTCGGCGATCGCGATCGGCACCGGTGGCCCGTTCGGCGCGGAAGGCCCGATCATCGCCACCGGCGGCGCGCTCGGTTCCTTCATCGGCCAGGTGATGAAGGTCACCGGCAGCGAGCGCAAGGTGCTGCTGGCGGCCGGCGCGGCGGCGGGCATGTCGGCGATCTTCTCCGCGCCGATCGCCTCGGTCGTGCTGGCGGTGGAACTGCTGCTGTTCGAGCTGCGCCCGCGCTCGCTGATCCCGGTGGCGCTGGCCTGCGTGGCCGCCACCGGCATGCGTTACGTGCTGATGGGCACCACGCCGGTGTTCCAGATGCCGGTGCTGGCCTCGCCCGGCGGCTGGGCGCTGGCCACCTACGTGCTGATCGGCGCGGTGGTCGGCCTGCTCAGCGTGTGGACCACGCGCATCGTCTATGGCATCGAGGACTGGTTCGAGAAGCTGCCGATCCACTGGATGTGGTGGCCGGCGATCGGCGGCGTGGTGGTCGGCGTGGTCGGCTACTTCGCACCGCTGACCCTGGGCGTGGGCTACACCAACATCGAGGACATCGTGAACGGCCGGCTGACGCTGGCGGCGCTGGCCTTCCTGTGCGTGATGAAGTTCCTGTCCTGGTCGATCTCGCTGGGCAGCGGCACGTCCGGCGGCACGCTGGCGCCGCTGTTCACGATCGGCGGCGCGCTGGGCGCGATGATGGGCATTGGCGTGGCCGCGCTGGCGCCGCACTTCGGCATCGATCCGCGCATCGCCGCGCTGGTGGGCATGGCGGCGATCTTCGCCGGCGCCTCGCGCGCGCTGCTCACCGCGGTCGTGTTCGCGTTCGAGACCACCGCGCAGCCGGCCGGCCTGCTGCCGCTGCTGGGCGGCTGCACCGCGGCCTACCTGATCTCCGCGCTGATGATGCGCAACACCATCATGACCGAGAAGATCGCCCGCCGCGGCGTGCGCGTGCCCGCCGAGTACGCGGCCGACTACCTCGACCAGGTGGTGGTGGGCGATGCCTGCGCGCGCGACGTGGTGACGCTGAAAACCACCCAGGCGCTGGCCGAGGTGCGCCGCTGGCTCATCGACGGTACGCCGGAATCGCAGCACCAGGGCTTCCCGGTGGTGGACGAGCGCGGCCACGTGCAGGGGGTGCTGACCCGCCGCAGCCTGCTCGATCCGCAGTGGCATTACACGCTGACCCTGGGCGAGCTGGTGACGCGGCCGCCGATCGCGGTGAACGAGGGCCACTCGCTGCGCGAGGCGGCCGACCACATGGTGGCCGAAAGCGTGGGCCGGCTGGTCGTGGTGAGCAAGGACGACCCGCACAAGCTGGTCGGCATCCTCACCCGCGGCGACATCCTCGCCGCGCACGGGCGGCGCCTGCGCGAGGCGCGCCACTCCTCGCGCTACCTGCGCTTCCGCGATGGCCTCAAGCCGCGACCGGAAGAGGCCGTGGCCTCGCGCCACTGAGCGGCCGCGATTTCGGCCTCTCGGCCCTGATCGCAAGGCACGACGACCGACGGCCCGCGAGGGCCGTTTTTCGTGATGCGCGCGACATGACACGGCCGCTCGTTTGCGCATGCGGGCAAAGATCGGGGATGCTTGCGCGCGACGACGCGTGGGCTGCGGCCGGCAGGGGCGGGCCGTTTCCTTCACATGGCGTCGTGCAGGGTGCAAGACAGGGGATGACAACGACAGTAATCACTTTGGGGAGGCAAAGCGGATGAATCGTCGACAGAATCGGGCATGGGTCGGGAATGGCGTCGCGTTGCGGCGACGCCGGCTGGTCGTGGCGTGCGCTACCGCGTGGCTGTTCGTCGCGCCGGGCGTCGCGGCGCTGGCGAAGGACGCATCGGGCCAGACATCGTCGGACCAGACACGGCCGAATCCAGCCGCGCAAAAGAACGCGAAACCGGAATCCAACACCGAAAAGCAGAAGAAGGTCGAGGCCAGCAACCTCAACGCGGTGATCGTCACCGGCATCGCCGGCAGTATCGAGAATTCGCTGAGGACCAAGAAGAATTCCAACGAAATCGTCGAGGCGATTTCCGCCGAGGACATCGGCAAGTTGCCCGACGCCAGCATTGCCGAGAGCCTTTCGCGTCTGCCCGGCCTGGCCACCCAGCGCCTGGATGGTCGCGCCAACATGATCTCGATCCGCGGCTTCTCGCCGGACTTCTCCGGCACGCTGCTGAACGGCCGCGAGCAGGCCACCGTGGGCGAGAACCGCGGCGTGGACTTCGACCAGTATCCCTCCGAGCTGATCAGCGGCGCGGTTGTCTACAAGACCCCCGATGCCACACTGGTCGGCCAAGGCTTGTCGGGCACGATGGACCTGCACACGATCAGGCCGCTGGATCAGCCTGGCCGGGTGATCACCGCCAACCTGCGCGGCGAATACACCACCAACGGCGATCTCAACCCTGGCGCCGACGTGGGCACACTGGGCCACCGCGCCAGCATTTCCTACGTCGACCAGTTCCTCGACCACACCCTGGGCCTCGCGGTGGGCTTCGCCCAGCTCGATTCGCCGATCCAGGACAAGCAGTACAACTACTGGTGGTGGGGCGCGGACAACGGCAGCGCCGGCATGAACCAGAACTGGGGCGCACCGACCACGCCGGGCCTGCCCGACAACGTGATCAACCAGCAAGGCATGGAACTGGACGCGGAGTCGCAAACGCAGAGGCGCAACGGCCTGATGGCGGTGCTGGAGTGGGCGCCCGACGAGCACACCCACTCCACGCTGGACATGTACTACTCCACGTTCGACAACAGGAAGTACACCAACGACGCGCAGTGGTCGAACAACCCGTGGGACAACGTGGCGTACAGCGGTGTGGGCATTACCCCCGCACAGCCCTATCCCATCGTCACCTCGGGCACGATCAGCGGCATCAAGCCGATCCTGCAGAACAAATACAACCACGAGCACGACAAGCTGTTCTCCATGGGTTGGAACACCCAGTTCTTCTTCGACAACGGCTGGACCGCAACCACCGACCTGTCCTACTCCAGCGCCCGCAACAAGCTGCGTGACATCCAGCTCTACATGGGCCTGCCACCGGGCACCACGGCTTCGGTCAACTTCAATACCCCCACCGGCTTCGACTACCCGAGCCTCTCCCCCAGCGTGAATCTCGCCGACCCGAGCACGGTCGGGTTCACCGATCCGGGAGGCTACGGCCGCAACGGTCGTCAGGAGTTCGACGCGCAGACCGATACCATCCGCGCGGTGCGCTTCGAGGTCAGCCATCCGCTGGGCTGGATCTTCAGCGACTTCGTGCTGGGCGCGAACTACTCCGAACGCGTCAAGCGCAAGACCGCCGATGTGTTTTACGCCTGGTTGAACGGCAACGGCTCCTCCAGCACCTCGACCCCGCCGTATGACCAGAACTTCTTCGCGCCGATCACCGGCTTCGTGGGCCAGCCCACGCGGCTGGGTTACGGCGGCATTCCCGGCATCCTGTACTACAACGTGGCGGACGCGCTGCAAAACCAGTTCTACCTCACCGAGGCAAACGGCACCGGCGACTGGAGCCGCAACTATTCGATCACCGAGCGCGTGCCGGTCGGCTACGTGAAGCTCAACATCGATACCAGCGTCGGCAATGTGCCGGTGACAGGCAACGTCGGCGTGCAGGTGGTGCACACCAACCAGAGCTCGCAGGCGCTGCAGACCGACAACAACGGCAATGCCATCGGCACGCTCAACGGCGGCACCAGCTACACCAACTGGCTGCCCAGCCTGAACCTGGTGTTCCACCTCACCGACCGCCAGGACATCCGCTTCGGCTTCGCCAAGACGCTGGCGCGCGGACGCATCGACGACGAGAAGGTGTCCAGCTACGCCGGCGTGGCCAAGATGACGCAAGGCCCTGCCGCCGGCCAGGTACTGTGGTCGGGCAGCGGCGGCAACCCGAAGCTCAAGCCCTACGTGGCCGTGGGCACCGACCTGTCCTACGAGTTCTACTTCGGCAAATCCAGCTACTTCGCGGCGGCGGTGTTCAACAAGAACCTGCTCAACTACATCTACACGCAGACCGAGTTGAACCACGACTTCACGGGCTACATCAACAACGACCCCACGCTGACGCCTACCAGCAACATCGGCTCCTACACCACGCCGATGAACGGCAGCGGCGGCAAGATGCAGGGTCTGGAGTTGTCCGGCTCGCTGGAAGGCGGACTGCTGACGCCGGCGCTGGACGGCTTCGGCGTGCAGGCCAACTTCTCGCTGACCAACAGCACCGTGTCGCAGAAGGTCATCGGCGCCATCCCGGGCGGCGCCGGATCCCCGCCGACCACCCTGCCCGGCCTGTCGCGCAAGGTGGCCAACCTTACGCTGTTCTACGAAAAGTACGGCTGGTCGGTACGCATCGCCGAGCGCTACCGCTCCTCGTTCACCGGCGAGATCCTGCCGAATTTCAACCAGATCTCCTATACGAGGATCATCCCCAACAAGCAGACCGACCTGCAGCTGAGCTACGCCTTCGACGCCGGGAAATGGAAGGGGCTGGCCCTGCTGTTCCAGGTCAGCAACCTCACCAACTCGCCTGACGCGAAGGTACAGGTCTCCGGTCTGGCCGACGGCGAGCAGCTGACCATGCCGCAGTACTACGACACCTGGGGTCGCACCGTGATGCTGGGTGCGAGCTACAAGCTGTAGGTGCCGGGGCGCCGGGCGGCCGCTCGCCGCGGCCCGGCGCCATTCTCCTGCAGGGTGGGTGCATCAACGCGACGAGGTTTCCCGTGACTCGTATCCGAAACCTTTGCTGGCTGCCGGCCGCACTGGCGACAGTCGTTCGTGCGGCCGGCACGCAGGCCGCCGGGCGGATCGCGGCGCCGGCCGGTTGCCACGACCTGTCCTGCGCGAGCGTGGGGGTGCGATGAGCGCGACCCGGCTGCCGGCGCCCCGCGGCGGTGAGCGCCGCGCATGAAGGAAGGGCAGGGCACATCCGGCCGGATCGCGATTGCGATGGTGACCCTGCTCAGCGTGTGCGCGCTGGCCGCGTTGCGCGTGCCCTTGCGCCTGCCGGCCGCGCCGGTGCTGCAGCTGCCGCTGGCGATGCCCACCGGGCCGGCGGTGGAACTGTGGCTGAGTACGCAGGATCGCCGGCTGCGCCTGGCGCGGCAACCGGACATCCCGATCAGCGTGTCGCCGCCGACCGGGGCGGCCGACATCGTCATCGACACCAGCCGGACCTTCCAGAGCATCGTGGGTTTCGGCGCGGCGATGACCGATTCTTCCGCGTGGTTGATCCGCAACCGGCTCAACAGCTGGCAGCGCATGGCGTTCCTGCGCGAGATGTTCGGCCCACCGCCGGGCCTCAACCTGAACCTGCTGCGGGTGACCATCGGCGCTTCGGATTTCTCGCTCCAGCCGTACACGCTGGACGACCTCCCTGCCGGCCAGGTCGATGCCGGACTGGCGCATTTCAACCTCGCGGCCAATCTCGAGTACCTGATACCGACCTTGCGCGAGGTGCTGGCGGTCAATCCCGAGCTGCGCCTGATCGCCACGCCGTGGAGCGCGCCGGCATGGATGAAGAACAACGGCAGCCTGATCGGCGGCACGCTGCTGGCGCAGTACGAGTCGGTCTACGCGCAGTACCTGGTCAAGTACGTCGACGCCATGCGCGGCCAGGGCATCCCGATCTGGGCGCTGACCGTGCAGAACGAACCGGCCTTCCTCCCGCTGACTTATCCGGGCATGGCGCTGCCCGCCGACGCGCGCGCGCGGATCATCGGGCAATACCTCGGCCCGGCCCTGGCGAACCGCAGCACGCGGCCGCTGATCCTCGGCTGGGACCACAACTGGGACGACCCGGCGCAGCCCCTGGCCGTGCTGGGCGACGCCGACGCCCGAAGCTATCTCGACGGCATCGCCTGGCATTGCTACGTGGGCGACCCGGCCGCGCAGAGCCGTGTGCATCGCGCTTGGCCGCGCAAGGACGCCTACGTCACCGAGTGCTCGGGCGGCGACTGGGAATCCGCGAAGAACGGCGAGCTGCTGTGGTTCGCACGCGACCTGCTGCTGGGCAGCCTGCGCAACTGGGCGCGCGGCGTGGTGTACTGGAACCTCGCGCTCGACGAGAACCACGGCCCGCACTACGGCGGTTGCGACAACTGCAAGGGCATGGTCACGATCGACTCGCACAGCGGCGCGGTGAGCCGCAACGACGAGTACTACGCGTTCGCCCACTACAGCTGCTTCGTGCTGCCCGGCGCCGTGCGGGTGTGGTCCACCGACACCGGCCCGGACCTCCACAACGTGGCGTTCCGCAATGCCGAAGACGGCTCGCTGGTGCTGGTGGTGACGAACGGCGCGAAGGCCGCGCACGCGGTCGGCGTCGAGCAGGGCCAGCTGCATTTCCGGTACACGATGCCGCCCGAGAGCGTGGCCACCTTCACCTGGAATCCGGACTACGCCACGGAAACCTGGGAGCAGCGGGCGCGCCGGCTGCTCGAACACGCGCTGCACCCCGCCGGCCCCGATGCGGCGCGCGGTGGCGAGCCATGACTGACAAGTTTGTCCGATGGAGGATCGCGTGATGGTCTCAAGCAGCAAGCGGTGGCGGCACCTGTTGGCCGCGGCGGGTCTCCTGGCCGGCCTCGTCGCGCTGATGCCCGGCGCACAGGCGGCAACGACTACGCCACGGCCGAAGGTGATCGTGATCAGCCTGGATGCGTTTGGCGCCGAGAGTCTCAAGGAGCCCGAGCTGCCCTCGCCCACGCTGCGCGCGCTGATGCAGCAGGGCGTGCATGCGGTGGCTATGCGGCCGATCAACCCCACCATCACCTGGCCCAACCACACCAGCATGGTCACCGGTGTCGACGCCAGCCGACACCACGTGCTGGTCAACGGGCTGATCGTCAACCAGCGCGAGGCCACGCCGCCGCGGATCGACATGGATGCGCCGAAGTCGCAGCTGGTCGCCGTGCCCACCGTCTATGACGCCGCGCACGCGGCGGGACTGGTCACCGCCGAAGTGGATTGGGTCGCGATCATGCACGCGCCGAGCATAGCCTGGCGCTTTCCCGAACACCCCGATCCGGATGGCGCGGTCGAGCAGGAGCTGGTGCGCGAAGGCGTGGTCAGCCGCGACGAACTGGTGCATTTCGGCCGGCCCTCGCAGGCCTGGCGCGACCGCATCTACACCCGCGCGGCGGTCGACATCATCCGCAAGCACCATCCCGACCTGCTGCTGCTGCACCTGCTGGCACTGGACAGCATCGAGCACGCGACCGGCTACGGCAACGATGCGGGACGCAACACCATCGCCTTCCTCGACGACCGCGTGAAGGAAGTGATCGACGCGGTGCGCGCCGAAGGCGAACTGGCCAACACCACCTTCATCATCGTCTCCGACCACGGCCAGCAAAGCGTGCACCACCTGCTGAATCCCAACGTGCCGCTGCGCGAGGCCGGGTTGCAGGGCGCTACCGCCAGGCAGCCCGCGTTCGCGCTCCCCGAAGGCGGTTTCGCCCTGGTGTTCCAGAAGAATGCCACCGATGCCTCGCGACAGGAGTTGAAAAAGCTGTTCGCGGGCAAGCCTGGCATCCGCGCCGCGCTGACCCCGGACGAGGCCGCGAAACTCGGCTGGCCAACTCCGGCGCAAAGCAATCAGGCGCCCGACCTGCTGCTCTACGCGGCCGACGACTATGAATTCCCCGACAAGGACACGCCGCACTACGAGACGCCCACCGTGGAGATCGGCGCCCACGGCTACCCCAACACCGCCCCGCTGATGCAGGCGATCTTCATCGCCGCGGGAGCAGGCATCCGGCCCGCAGGCGAGATCCCGGCGTTCCCCGACGTGGACGTCGCGCCGACCATCGCGCATCTGCTGCACATCAAATTCGGCGACGACGTGCAGGGCAAGCCGCTGACGAAGATCCTCGCGCCGGGTGAGTGATGGCGTGGAAGCCCCTCTCCCGTGCACGGGAGAGGGGCTGGGGAGAGGGTGCTTTACGCCGTCGTGCCTCACCTCGACTGAGCCCTCCCGCCTGCGCGGGCCTGGCGTCGTGAAGCGGTTGGCGTCCCCAACTCACATCACCTTGTCACCCACCAGCACCACATCCGCCGGGCGCTGCGCGAACAGGCCCACGGTGACCACGCCGGCGAGCTGGTTGAGCTGCTGCTCCAGCGCTACCGGGTCGGCGATCTGCCAGCCGTGCACGTCGATGATCCAGTTGCCGTTGTCGGTGGTCACGCCGTCGCGCCACACCGGCTGGCCGCCCAGCTTCACGATCTCGCGGCTGACCAGGCTGCGCGCCATCGGGATCACCTCGATCGGCAGCGGGAACTTGCCCAGCACGTCCACGCGCTTGCTGGAGTCGATGATGCAGACGAACTTCGCCGCCGCCGCCGCCACGATCTTCTCGCGGGTGAGCGCCGCACCGCCGCCCTTGATCAGGCGCTTGAACGGATCACATTCGTCGGCGCCGTCGATGTAGAGGTCGAGCGGGCCGGTGGCGTTGAGGTCGAACACCTCGATGCCGTGCTTCTTCAGCTGCGCGGTGGACTGCTCCGAGCTGGACACCACGCCCTTGATGCGGTCCTTCATCGTGGCCAGCGCGTCGATGAAGTACGCCACCGTGCTGCCGGTGCCCACGCCCACGATGGCGCCGTCCTCGACGTAGCGCAGCGCGGCTTCGCCGGCGAGTTTCTTTTCGTTGACCTGGTTCATGGCGGCACCGTGAGCTGGAAAGGGCGCCATGATCCCCGATTTGCGCGGGCGCCGCACGCGGCGATTTGGCAGCATGCGCCGCAGTTGCTACGGTGTTCGCCGGTCCGGAACCCGGGAATCGATGCATCGTGTGGCTGAGGACGACACGGCAACGCTGGCGTGCGCTCTGGCACCGCGTGCAGCAGCTGCTGCACACCAGCTACTGGTTCCCGCACGTCCCGCTGGCGCTGCTGCTGGGGCTGGGCGCGCTGGCGCTGCTGCGGCTGGACCTGGGCGCGGACTGGCAGCACTACCTCGGGCGCCTCGCCAGCGGCCAGTTCGACCTCCGGCCCAGCGTGCTGCCGCCGCTGCTGATCGGGCTGGGCCTGCTCACCATGGCGATCGGCCTGCTGCTGCGTTCGCGGCTGGCCTGGACGATGGCGTTGCTGCTCGCGTTCACCGCGCTGGTGAACTTGCTCGCGGGCGCGCACCACGCGCACGTGCTGCTCGCCTACTTCGTGCTGCTGCTGGTGGCGCTGCTCACGGCATGGCGGCATTTCAGCCGTTCCAGCGTGGCCGCCAGCACGCTGTTCGCGCTGACCTCGGTGGCGATGCTGGTGATGTACGCCACCTTCGGCAGCTATTACCTGGGCGCCGACTTCCGGCCCGCGATCACCGACCTCACCACCGCGCTGTACTACGCGATGGTCACCATGAGCACGGTGGGCTACGGCGACATCGTGCCGGTGACGCCGGAGGCGAAACTGTTCGCGGTGTCGGTGATCGTGCTCGGCGTGGCGGTGTTCGCGACCTCGCTGACCGCGGTGATCGCGCCGATGGTCAGCCGCAGCCTGCAACGCATCGTCAACCGCAAGGGTTCGGACATGAAACGGGAAAACCACTTCGTCGTGATCGGCAATACCTCGCTGGCGATCAACACCTGGCGTGAATTGGCGCGGCGCGGCCGCCCGGTCACCCGCCTGCTGCGCGAGGCGCCCGCCGACGGCGAGCTGGTCGGCGTCGACGTGGTGGTCGGCGATCCCAGCAGCCTCGACGTGTTGCGCCAGGCCGGCGCGCACAAGGCCGAGGCCGTGCTGGCGATGCTGGCCGACGACTCCGAGAACGCCTTCGTGGTGCTCGCGGTGAAGGAACTCGCCGGCAGCGCGCGCACCGTCGCCGCGGTGAACGACGCCAGCCACCTCAGCCGCGTCAAGCTGGTGCAACCGGACGTGGTGATCGCGCCACAGGTGCTGGGCGGCGAGCTGATGGCGATGCTGCTGTCGGGGGAGGAAGTCACCGGGGACTTCGTGCTGCAGCGGGTGTTCCAACAGGCGCCGGTGGTGGCGCCCAAGGGCTGAGCGATCACACGATTTTCCCTCTCCCGCTTGCGGGAGAGGGGGAGGGGAGAGGGGCTTCTGCCTCTGCGCGTTCGCCGCTTTAGTCATGCATACAATGAGCGGGCAAAAGCACCCCACCCCAGCCCTCCCCTGCAAGCAGGGGAGGGAGCAACGCACCGCGCCTATCGCCCGGCCATCACTCCAGCCCGAGGATGTGCTCCCAGTGCCCCGCGTCCACCGGCTGCACCGACAGCCGGCTGCCCTTGCGCACCAGCACCATGCCGTCCAGCGCCGGATCGGTCTGCAGTTCCTTCAGCGTGATGGTGCGCTTGAGTTTCTTCGCGAACTTCACGTCGACCAGCAGCCAGCGCGGGTTGTCGCGCGAGCTGCCGGGGTCGAAGTATTTGCTCTTGGGGTCGAACTGGCTGGGGTCGGGGTAGGCGTCGGTGGCCACGGTGGCGATGCCGACGATGCCGGGTTCGGCGCAGTTGGAGTGGTAGAAGAACACCTTGTCGCCCACGCGCATGCCGTCGCGCATGTAGTTGCGCGCCTGATAGTTGCGTACGCCGTCCCACGCCTCCTGCTTCTTGCGTTTGAGGTCGTCGATGGAGAACGCGTCGGGTTCCGATTTCATCAGCCAGTAATGGCGCTCGCGGGGGCTCATGCGTGGGCGGCTCCGTCTTGTCCAGTGGTGTTGCAGGCGATCAGTTCGCGGTCGGTGGCGACGTAGTCCAGCGGCACGTCCCAGGCTTCCACGTCGAGTTGCTCGACTTCCTGGAACGCGTAGGCGACGCCCACCAGCAGCGGTTCAGTGGGGCGGGCCTGGTCCTTGAGGAAGGCGAAACTGCGGTCGTAGTAGCCGCCGCCGTGGCCGAGGCGGTGGCCGCGGCGGTCGAAGGCGAGCAGCGGCACCAGCACCAAGTCGAGCTGGAACGGCGCGAACCATTCGCGCGGCGCCACCGGCTCGGGGATGCCGTAGCGGTTCGGCGCGATCGGGTCGCCGTCGCGCCAGGGCGCGAAGTGCAGTTCCTTGCCCTTGGCCAGCAGCGGCAGCAGGAAGCGTTGGCCGCGCGCGGCCAGCGGCGGGATCACTAGGTTCAGCGGCAGTTCGCCGCCGCTGGCCCAGTAGCCGGCCACGCGCAGGTCCGTGAGGTATTCGGGGAGCTGTTCCAGCGTGCGGCGCAGGCCTTGCGCGGCGGCCATGCGCGCCGGCGGCGGCAACGCGCGGCGGCGTTCGGCCATCTGCTCCCGCAGGCTCTGGCGCTGGGCGGTGGCGTCCACGGGCTGTCTCCATCGAAAAACGCCCCGTCCATCAGCTTGACGAACGGGGCGTGGAATAGGTGGCGTCAACCGCGATGCCGCTGCCCACCGAACGACCTTGATCCACGATGGATCAGGTGGGAGGGCCACATGGTCTCAAGGCTTTCCGCACGCGGCGGACATGCACAACGACCGATGAAAAGCCGACCCGGGGCCGTATTTAGGAACAAGGCAAATGTAAGAGTGTGCCGGCGCACATCGCAGAAAACGCCGAGGTCGATTCTAGGCTTTCGGCAGCAAATCCGCCACCGGTTCGCCCTGGCGCGCCACGGCGCTTTCCAGCGCGATATCCAGCCGTTGCCGCAGTGTCGCGAGGCGCTGCGCGGTCTGCTGGTCGTGGCCGCCCTGTTGCTTGCGCAGCGCCAGCAGTTCGTGGGTCATGCTCACGGCGGCGAGCACGGCCAGCCGCTCGAAGCTGGGCGCGCGGGCGTTGGCGCGCAGCTCGCGCATCTTGCGGTCGAGCAGGGCGGCGGCCTCGACGAGGCCATCGCGCTCTTCCGGCGCGCAGGCGATCAGGAATTCGCGGTCGATCAGTCGCAGCGCGACCGGATCGTTGCTGGTTGGTGCGTTCATCGGTTCAACCATTGCCTTCGAGCGACTTCAGTCGCTGGATCATCGCCTCGACCCGGCTGCGCGCCTGCTCGTTGCGCGCGAGCAGGTTGGCGCGTTCGCCCGACAGCTGCTCCTGGCTGTGCCGCAGGCTGCGATTTTCCTCGCTGAGCCGGCGCACGGTGTCGAGCAGGCGGTCGACCTGGCGGCCGAGCGCCTCCAGCTCCAGCTGGACGGGGTCAGGCGGAAGGGTGTCGGCAGGGTTCATGCGCGGAACTATAGCAGTACGGCGCGCGGGGACAGCGGGCGGTTCGGAGTCTCGCAGTGCTGCCGGAAACGGCGCTGTGGCGGGCCTGGCGTAGAATGAGCGGCCGTCCCCGAGGAGCTTCCCATGCCGGCCACCGAACCGCTCAGCCACGACGATCTGGACGCGCTGATCGTGCGCCTGCGCCTGGGCGTGGACGCCAGCGAACTGCACGGCTCGCTGTGCGGCTATCTCGCCGGCGGCGCCACGCCGCAGGGCGGCAACCTGCTCGCCGCGTTGCAGCTGGATGGCGAGGAAGTGGCGCCGTCGCCGGCCGACCAGGCGAAGCTGGATACCTTGCTGAAGCAATGCCGCGACGCGCTGGCCGATCCCGAGCTGGGCTTCGAGCCGATGCTGCCGGAAGACGACCGCCCGCTGGCCGAACGCGCCGAGGCGGTGGCGGAATGGTGCCGCGGCTTCCTCGGCGGCTTCGGCCTCGCCGGCACCGATGCGCATGCGCAGCTGTCGGACGACGCGCAGGAAGTGTTGCGCGACTTCGGCACGATCGCCGCCGCGTCCTTCGACTTCGGCGACGCCACCGAGGACGAGGACGCACTGATCGAGGTGCAGGAATTCCTGCGCGTGGGCGCGCTGCTGCTGTACACCGAGTCCGCCGGCCGCGGCCAGTCCGGCAGCGACCGCCTGCATTGAGCACCTTATCCGATCGCGCCGGCGCGCCGGCGATCGCGGGCGAGGAATTCGCCCGCCGCCGCCGCCAGCTGATGCAGATGGCCGGCGAGGACGCCGTGCTGCTGGTCGCCGCCGCGCCCGAGCGCTTGCGCAACGCCGATGCGGCCTGGCCGTATCGGCAGGATTCGGACTTCCATTACCTCGCCGGCTTCCCCGAGCCCGACGCGGTGCTGGCGCTGCTGCCCGGCCGCCTGCACGGTGAGGTGGTGCTGTTCTGCCGCGAGCGCGATGCCGAGCAGGCGCGCTGGCACGGCCGCTCGATCGGCACCGAACGCGCGGTGGCCGACTACGGCATGGACGACGCGTTCCCGATCGACGACATCGACGACATCCTGCCCGGCATGATCGAAGGCCGGGCGCGCGTGTACTGCCACTTCGGCCGCGAGCCCGCGTTCGACGCGCAACTGCTGGGCTGGATGCGCCGCCTGCGCCAGTTGCGCGGCGGCGGCGTGGTGCCGAAGGAGTTCGTGGCGCTGGGGCACCTGCTGCACGACCTGCGCCTGTACAAGTCGCGTGCCGAGCTGAAGCTGATGCGCGCCGCCGCCGGCATCGCCGCCGAGGCGCATCTCGCCGCGTGGCGCAGCGCGCTGCCGGGCCGGCACGAGTACGAAGTGGAAGCCGAGCTGCTGCACGCGTTGCGCAGCCGTGGCGCGGTGCCCGCGTTCACTCCCATCGTCGCCGCCGGCAGCAACGCCTGCACAATGCACTACCAGCACAATCGCGCGCGGCTGGACGCCGGCGACCTGCTGCTGATCGACGCCGGCGCCGAACTGGACTGCTACGCCTCCGACATCAGCCGCAGCATCCCGATCAACGGCCGCTACAGCCGCGAGCAGCGCGCGCTGTACGAAGTGGTGCTGGCCGCCCAGCTTGCCGCGATCGACGAGGTGCGTCCGGGCCAGCCGTTCGACGCCGCCCACCACGCCGCGGTGCGGGTGATCGCCGAAGGCCTGTGCGCGCTGGGATTGATTCATGGCGATGCCGACACCGCGATCGCCGAGGGCAGCTACCAGCGTTTCTTCCCCGCCAAGACCGGCCACTGGCTGGGTCTCGACGTGCACGACGTGGGCGACTACCGCATCGACGGCGCCTCGCGCGTGCTGGAGCCCGGCATGGTGGTGACGGTGGAGCCGGGCATCTACGTGCCGCCCGACGAGGCCGGCGTGGACGAACGCTGGCGCGGCATCGGCATCCGCATCGAGGACGACGTGGCGGTGACCCGCGACGGCCACGAGGTGCTCAGCGCCGCGGTGCCGAAAGAGGCCGAGGAGATCGAGGCGCTGCTGGCCGGGCGGTAGCAGCGGCTTCAGCCGCGACCAGTCGCAGGGGAAATCGCGGCTGAAGCCGCTCCTACAGTGGCGTTTAGGCCTGCGCGAACGCGTCGCGCGTGAGGTTCTCCGGCTCGCCCTCGGTGCAGACCACGTCGTCCTCGATGCGGATGCCGCCGTACTTTCGGAACGCGTCCACCTTCGCCCAGTCGATGTCGGCGGCGGCCGGTTTCTCGCGCAGCTCGGCCAGCAGCATGTCGATGAAGTACAGGCCCGGTTCGATGGTCACCACCATGCCGGGCTCCAGCACGCGGGTCATGCGCAGGTAGGGGTGGCCGGCGGGGCGCGGGATGCTGCCGCCGCGCTCGCTCTGCTGGAAGCCGGCCACGTCGTGCACCTGCAGGCCGATCGGGTGGCCGAGGCCGTGCGGGAAGAACGCCGAAGTCACGCCCGACTCCACCGCGCTTTCCGCACTCATGCGTATGAAGCCGTGTTCGCGCAGCACGCCGGCCAGCACGCGGTGGGCGTGCAGGTGCAGCTCGGGGTAGCTCTGGCCTGCGCGCACCTGCGACGCGTAGCCCTGCTGGGCGGCGTCCATGCTGGCGACCAGCGCCTGGAATTCGCCGTGGCCGGCGGCGGCATGGGTGCGGGTGATGTCGCTGGCGTAGCCCGCGCAACTGGCGCCGGCGTCGATCAGGAAGGAGCGGTGCTCGGCGGGCGGCGCGCGGTCGAAGTGCGTGTAGTGCAGCACCGCGCCGTGCTCGTTGAGGCCGACGATGCTGGCGTAGGGCAGTTCCACGTCGATCTGTCGTGCCGCCGCGAGATACATCATGTGGATGCCGAATTCGCTGCGTCCGGCGTGGAACGCCGCCTCGGCGGCGCGGTGCGCGCGCACGCCGATGCGGTTCGCCTCGCGCATCAGCGCCAGTTCGTACGGCGTCTTGTACGAGCGATGCCAGTGCAGGTAATCGAGCACGGCTTGCGGATTGTTCACCGTCACGCCGTCGATGGCCGGGCAGGCTGGCGCCAGCACCGCGCTGCGCCCCTGCGGCAGCTGTGCCGCCGCTTCCGCCGCGCTGCGCACGGTGACGATGTCGAAGTGCTCCACCCAGTAGCCGTGTGGCGCCTCCGGCACCACGTGCCAGTAGTCGCGCGGCTGCACGAACACCAGCTTCGGCTTGCTGCCCGGCGTGTAGGCGATCCAGCTGCCGGGCGCGTCGGTGAGCGGCAGCCAATGCTTGAAATGCGGGTTGGCGACGAAGGGGTAGTCCTGGTCGTCGAGGAACTTGCCTAGCGGTGTGCTCGCGGCGATCAACAGATGGTCGAAGCCGCCCAGCGCCAGCGCCTGGTCGGCGCGCGCGCGCAGGGTGGCGAGGTGTGCGGGGTAGAGCGAGGCGAGCGGCGCGTTCATGCGGGTTCCGGGCGGGGGACGTCGGCCTGCCAGTGTAGCGCGCGGCGGCGGGCGGTCCCGGCGGATCCGCGTGGCGCTCAGCCTTGCCGCAGCCAGCGTTCGAGCAGTTCGCCGTGGTCGTTGCCGATCGCGATGATGCGGTAGCCGGCCCAGTACTGGCCGGGGCTGGCGGCCGGCTCGTGCCACTGTTCCTGCAGGCCGAGCTCGATGCTGCCGCCGGCGTCCGGCAGTGGCATGCGCACCTGGTAGATGCCTTCGCTGCGTGGCGCATGGCCGCCGATCAGCATCAGGCCGCTGGCGGAGAGGTTGCACAGGTGGCCGAGCGGTTGCTCGGCGATCGTGTCGATCGCCACGATGCCGGCGTCGACCGGCTTGCGCGGCGCGCGGCGTTGCTCGCGGGTGCTCATGGGCGGGCTCCGGGCGCGGACGTGACGGTGGTGCGCAGGTTGCCGGTGAGCGCGTGCCAGGCGCGGTCGAGCAGGCCGTCGCGCTGCGGCGGCAGCTCGCGCACCTGGCCGGCGGCCATCGCGCGGGCCAGCTCGCGCAGGTTCAGCTCCTCGCCGCGCTGGCCACGCCGGGTGACGAACAGGCTGTTGCCGGTGATCGGCGAGAACCAGGCCAGCTTGCGCCGGGTAACTTCGCCCGAGGCCGGGTCGGTGAATTCGAACCAGCTGCCGTAGGGCAGCTGGCGCAGGCGGTTGTGGATGCGCGCCTCCTGCGGGCCCAGCGGCGGCTCGTGGTTGGTGGTCGCTGTCGTTGCCTTCGCATGCTGCGATTCGCCCAGCCGCTGGCGTTGCTTCAGGCGCAGCGCGAGGTCGGTGGCGCTGGGCAGGTCGTGGACGGCTGGCTTCGTGGCGGGCGCGGGTGGCGAGGTGCTCGCGGCGACCACGGAGACCGGCGCCGGCGTGGCGGGACGATCGTCCGGGGCGTGGGCAACGGCAACGGCCGCTGCGGGGGGGCGAGGCCTGGCGGCGGCGGGCGCAGGTGCGATCCTTCCAGGCGCCTCCGCGGGTGGCACCGGCAGCGGCGCCACGGTGGCGGGCATGGGCGGAGCCGCTTCCTCGCCGACCAGACGCAGCGCCACCTGGCCGGCTTCCTCGGCGTGCATGCCGATCTGCTGCAGGCCGGCCTGCACCTCGCGGCGCAGCAGGTCGGCATCGTCCACCGGCAGGCGGCCCAGCAGCTGGTCGGTGACGCGCAGGCGCTGGGTGACCGCGGGGCTGTCCTCGCCGTGTTGCAGCAGGGTGAGCGCCAGCACGTCGGCCCAGGCGCGGTCGAGCAAGGCACGCAGCAGGCCGCGCGGCGGGCTGGCGTTGAAGCGTTCGGCCAGCAGTTCGCCGGCGCGGTGGCGCGCCAGGTCCAGCTTTTCGCGGCCCTGCATCGCCTCGACATGGCGGCGTTCGGAGGCTTGGGCGCGGCGGCTCAGCTGGCCGAGGTGGTGCTCGATGTCGGCCAGCAGGCTGGTGTAGAGGCCGGCGCTGGGCGGCTCGCGCCGCGCGCGTTCGACCAACTGGTTGAGCCGCGAGGTGAGCTGCTGGTCGGCTTCGCCGTCGGGGCCGTCCAGCCAGTCGTCGGCGGCCTCGGCCACGGCACCGAGCAGGCGCCGCGCGGGGTGTTCCTGCTGTTCGAAGAAGTCGCGGTCGGTGACGGCGAGGCGCAGCATCGGCAGTTGCAGGTCGTCGAGCAGGGAACGCGCGTGCGGGCCATGGTGCAGCTGCCGCCCGATCTGCTCGAACAGCATCGCCACCAGTTCCACCGTGTCGTCCTGCTCGGCGCTGAGCCGGGTCGGCACGGCGCCGGGCGGCTTGTCGGCGTTGAGCTGCAGCAGCAGCTCGTCGCGCAGGCGCTGGGCACTGCGCAGTTCGCGGCTGGCCTGGTCGGTGACCTGGGCCAGGTGCTGCTGCAGGGCGCCGAGCGCGGTCTGCAGCTCATCGGCAGTGGCCGCGCGCCCCGTGGCCGCGGTGCCGCTCACGCCGACACGGCGCTGGGCGAGCAGGTCGCGCAGGTTTTCCAGCACCGTGATCGGCGCCTGCGGTGCGCCGGCGGTCGCGGCAGTTTCGGGCGTCGTCGCGGCGGTGGCCGGAGCCTCGTTCGCGGGCGCGCCGCGCGCGGCAGGCGCGGCGCGTGGTGGCGCATACGGACGCAGCTGCGGCAACAAGCCGTCGTCCCGCAACTGCGTGTTGACGATCTCGTAGAGCGGGCCGGCCGCCGCGATCACCGTCTGCTCGAAACTCTGCAACAGCAGCAGCCGGTGTTCCAGCGGCAGGTCCAGGCTGGCGATCGCGGCGCGCAGGGCGTCGGTGAGACCGGCCGGCGCGATCGGCAGCGCCGCGCCCTCCAGCGGCGCGGCGCCGACCAGCACGGCGAAGCGGTAGGCGAGTTCGGTGAGCACCGGGCCGTGATGTGCCTCGCCGCGCGCGGCGAGCTTGTCCAGCGTGGCGGTCAACTCGTGTTCGCCGCGTTCGAGCAGGCTCAACGGCTGATGCGCGAGCGCTTCGTCCGCGCCCTCGTCGACCTCGCCCAGCTGCGCGAAACCCTTGCGCAGGTGGTCGGCATAGGCCTGCATGAAAGCCGGGCGCTGCAGCTGCAGCTGTGCACGGCTGTCGAAGCAGTACTGCTGTTCGAGATGGCTGCGCGAGCGTTCGGCCTGCAGGTACAGCTCGTGGTCGAAGCGATCCAGGCAGGCTTGCAGCGCCGGTTCCAGCCACTGCCCGCACAGCGGGCCGATCACGTTGAGCAGGCGCTGCGTGCGCGCGGGCCAGCGGCCGCGTGCGCGGCCACCTGTGGCGGTGGTCGAGTATCGGTGCAGATGCTCGGCATCCATGACGCGTTTCCGTCGATTCCCCTGCCGAAGTGTAGGCTGGTTGCCGCAGGGCCGCCATGGGCGGCGACGTTGCTCAGGCAAGAAAACTTGCGATCACGTCGTTGAGGAAGCGCTGGCCCAGCGCGGTGGTCTGCAGGCGTTCGTGGTCACCGGTCAGCCAGCCGCGCCGACGGCCTTCGGCCAGCGGGGCGGCGATGCGTTCCGGCGGCAGGCCGGTGCGCTCGGCGAAGTCGGCCAGCGGCACGCCGTCGACCAGGCGCAGCGCGTTGAGCATGTACTCGAACGGCAGTTCGTCGGCGCCCACCACGTTGTCGCCGCCGATGCGGGCGGGTCCCGCGGCAGCTTCCATGTACGCGCGCGGGTGGCGGGTCTTCCAGCGCCGGCGCACGCTGCCGGCGGTCGCGTCGCTGAGCTTGCCGTGGGCGCCGGCGCCGATGCCGAGGTAGTCGCCGAATTGCCAATAGTTGAGGTTGTGCGTGCAGCGCCGGCCCGGCTGCGCATAGGCGGAGATCTCGTACTGGCCGTAACCGGCTTCGGCCAGTCGCGCCTCGCAGGCTTCCTGCATCGCCCAGGCGTGGTCGTCGTCGGGCAGCGGCGGCGGGTTGGCGGCGAAGGCGGTGTTCGGTTCCAGCGTGAGCTGGTAGTGCGAGAGGTGCGTGGGGGCGAGCGCGACCGCGCGTTCCACGTCGGCCAGCGCGCCGTCCAGGGTCTGTTCCGGCAACGCGTACATCAGGTCGAGGTTGAGGTTCGCGTAGCCGGCATCCTGCGCCGATTTCACCGCGGCCTCGGCCTCGGCGGCGGAGTGGATGCGACCGAGCCGGCGCAGCTTGTCGTCGTCGAAGCTCTGGATGCCGAAGGACAGCCGGTTCACGCCGGCGGCGAGATAGCCGTCGAAGCGGCCGTGCTCGACCGTGCCGGGATTCGTCTCCAGCGTGATCTCGCAATCGGTGGCGAACGGCAGCCGCGCGCGGGCGCCGTCGAGGAAGCGCGCAACCAGCTCCGGTGCGAACAGGCTGGGCGTGCCGCCGCCGAAGAAAATGCTGATCAAAGGCCGGCTGATGATCTCGTGGTCACGGACGGCCGCGCCGAAGTCGGCGAGGTCGGCGTCCAGGTCGGCCAGCAGCAGCTCCACGTACTCCGCGTAAGGTGGCGGCGCACTGCGCAGGCCGTGCGAGTTGAAGTCGCAGTACGGGCACTTCTTCACGCACCAGGGCATGTGCACGTAGAGCGACAGGGGCGGGGCGATGAGGGACATCCAGCGATTGTAACGAGCCCCTTGTTGTAATAACGTTGGTTATAACTTCGACAAGGGTGCGCCATGAACACCAAGCTCAAGATCACCAGCATCGGCAATTCGGCGGGCGTGGTGCTGCCGCGCGAGCTGCTGGCGCGCCTGCGGGTGGAGAAGGGCGACACGCTCTACGTCACCGAGCTGCCCGACGGCATCAAGCTGGCCGCGTTCGATCCGGAGTTCGCGGCGAAGATGGAGGTGGCGGAGGGCATCATGCGCGAGGATCGCGATGTGCTGCGCCGGCTTGCCGCGAGCTGAGCGGTGAGTACGTTTGCCTGGATCGACCACGCACTGGTGCTGGCCATCCATGATCGGCAACTGGCCGAGCATGGTGGGGCGGAAGGCGTGCGCGACGATGGCTTGCTGGAATCCGCACTGGCGCGGCCGCAACAGATGCTGGCCTGCGCCGGGCCGGCACCTGATCTGGCCGACCTTGCTGCTGCCTTGGCACATGGCTTGGCACGCAATCATCCATTTGTCGATGGCAACAAGCGCACGGCTTACGTCGTGTGGCGCACCTTCCCTGCGTTGAATGGTGCGGGCCTGGCCGCCGATGCCGAGGACAAGTACCAGACCTTCCTCGCCCTCGCCGACGGCCGCCTGAGTGCGGAAGCCTTCGCCGCCTGGCTGCGCGAGCACCTGCGCACGCAACACGTGCACGAGGCGCCGGCGCATTACCAAGGCAAGACGAAGGGCCGGGCGAAGACGGTCAGGACGCGCTGAGCAGGGCGTGCAGTCTGGCCAGCGCCAGCGCGCGGTGGCTGAGCGTGTTCTTCAGCACCGGATCGAGTTCGGCGGCGGAAAGCGTCTGGCCCTGCGGCAGGAACAGCGGGTCGTAGCCGAAGCCCTGCGTGCCGCGCGATGCGTGCAGCACGTGGCCGTGCCAGCGACCCTCCGCGATCAGCGGCGCCGGGTCCTCGGCGTGGCGCAGCAGCACCAGCACGCAGATGAAGAAGGCACCGCGTCGTTCGTCCGGCACGCCGTCCAGCGCGTGCAGCAGCTTGGCGTTGTTCGCCGCGTTGTCGCCGTGCGTGCCGGCATAGCGCGCCGAGTACAAGCCGGGTGCACCGTCGAGATGTTCCACGCACAGGCCGGAGTCGTCCGCCAACGCGGGCAGACCGCTGGCGCGGGCGGCGTGGCGGGCCTTGAGCAGGGCGTTCTCGACGAAACTCAGCCCGGTTTCCTCGGCGTCGTCCACGCCGAGACTGACCTGCGGCACGACCTCGAAACCGCTGTCGGCGAGCAGTGCACCGAATTCCTTGAGCTTGCCGGGGTTGCCGCTGGCGAGAACCAGTTTCATGGCTTCAGTTCCAGCAGATCCCAGCGATTGCCGTAGATATCCTCGAAGACCGCAACGGTTCCGTAATCTTCGTGGCGCGGCGCTTCGGCAAAACGCACGCCGCGCGCTTTCATCGCGGCGAAGTCATGGTCGAAATCGTCGGTATGGAGGAAGAACCCTACGCGCCCGCCGGTCTGGTTGCCGATGCGCGTGCTTTGGGCGTCATTCGCCGCTTTGGCCAGCAGGATGCCGGTTGCAGCGCCAGGTGGGGCCACGAGCACCCAGCGCTTGCCGTCTCCGAGCGGCGAATCCTCGCGCAACTCGAAACCGAGTGCCTGCGTGTAATACGCGATCGCCTCATCGTAATCCGCCACGACGAGCGCGAAACTGGCGATGTATTGGGCCATGGGCGCGGGATCGCGTGGACAGTCAGGGCGCCAGCGCGGCGCGCTGCGCGGCGACCAGCTCGGCTATGCCCTTCTCGGCCAGCGCCAGCAGCGCATCCATCTCGTCGCGGCGGAACGCATGGCCTTCGGCGGTGCCCTGCACCTCGATGAAGCCGCCACCGTCGTTCATCACCACGTTCATGTCGGTGTCGCAGTCGGAGTCCTCGGCATAGTCGAGGTCGAGCACGGGCTGGCCCTTGTAGATGCCGACGGACACCGCGGCCACCGCGCCGATGATCGGGTTGCGCTTGAGGTTCTCGCGTTGCATCAGCGCGTTCACCGCATCGACCAGGGCCACGTAGGCGCCGGTGATCGCCGCGGTGCGGGTGCCGCCGTCGGCCTGGATCACGTCGCAATCCAGCGTGATCACACGCTCGCCCAGCGCCTGCCGGTTCACGCAGGCGCGCAGGCTGCGGCCGATCAGGCGCTGGATCTCCATGGTGCGGCCGCCCTGGCCGCCGCGCGCGGCTTCCCGCTGCATGCGGGTGTGGGTGGCGCGCGGGAGCATGCCGTATTCGGCGGTGACCCAGCCTTCGCCCTTGCCGCGCAGCCACGGCGGCACGCGGTCCTCCACGCTGGCGGTGCACAGCACCCGGGTGTCGCCGAAACTGACCAGCACCGAGCCTTCGGCGTGGCGGGTGTAGTGGCGTTCGAGGGTGACGGCGCGCAACTGGTCGCTGGCGCGACCGCTGGGGCGTGCGGACTGGTTCATGGAGGTCGATTGGGCAAGGCTGGGCGGGAAAGTTTACCATTGCGGCCTTTCCCACCCACCGCAGGCCGCCAATGATCCGCAGCATGACCGCCTATGCCTCCGCCGAAACCGGCGGCGCCGCCGGCACGCTGAGCTGCGAGTTGCGTACGGTCAATCACCGTTACCTGGAACTCTCGCCGCGCCTGCCGGACGAGCTGCGCAGCTTGGAATCCCAGTTGCGCGAGCGCATCGCGGCGCGGCTCTCGCGTGGCAAGGTGGACGTCACCGTGCGCAGCACCAGCGATTCGCAACGCGAATCGCTGCAAATCAACAATGAGCTTCTGAATCAGTTGTCCAAGCTGAACTTGCAGTTGATCCCGGCATTCCCCGGCATGCAAGTGCAGCTCACCGAGTTGCTGCGTTTCCCGGGCGTGCTGCAGCAGGAGGCGGCCGACCCTGAGGCGCGGCAGACCGCGCTGTTCGAGGTGCTGGATCGCGCGCTGGACGCGCTCACCGCCACCCGCGAACGCGAGGGCGCCAAGCTGGGCGAGATCCTGTGCGAGCGGCTGGACGCGATCGAGCGCATCGTGGCCCAGGTGCGCGAATGGATGCCGGAGATCCGCGCCGCGCTGCGCACCCGGTTGGAAGCTCGGCTGGCCGACCTGAAGCAGCCCGCCGATCCCGGCCGGCTGGAGCAGGAGCTGGTGCTGCAGATCACCCGCAGCGACGTGGACGAGGAACTGGATCGCCTCAGTACGCATATCACCGAGACGCGTCGTGTGCTGGGCCTGAAGGAGCCGGTGGGGCGTCGCCTCGACTTCCTGATGCAGGAATTCAACCGCGAGGCGAACACGCTGGGTTCCAAGTCGGTGGATGCGCGCAGCACCAATGCCGCGGTGGAGCTCAAGGTGCTGATCGAGCAGATGCGCGAGCAGGTGCAGAACATTGAATAATGTTCTGACGAAAGCTGGAATCCTTGAAAGCCCGCATGATGCGGGCTTTTTGTTGTGATGCAGCCTCCATCCAGATGGCCATCAACGCGGCAGGCGCCTTGGAGAATGGTCGACTGGCAGCCGGTGTGGGCTACCAGGATGGGCGCTCCGCCATCTCGGTGGGCGCAGGTATCGGCATGGATCTGTAACGCTAGTCCTCTGCTTGATTTCGAACAAGGCCGGCACGGAAATGTGCCGGACTTTTTGGTGGATTCGACGGGGCGCCTACCGGAAGCGCTTCCTTTTAAGGTATTGCCTTCTTTAGGTGAACTTGCATGCGGGCGGGGAAATTAGACTCTGCATTGGCAGAGACGACGTTGATATTTCCAGTCGAAATTCCGCTTGTTGAGCTCAGCATGAACGCATTGCCGCCGCCGTCACCCACGGGTTTTCCTGTGGGATCGAAGGCCTCGAACCCTGTAGTGCCCGGGGCGCCGCCGCCAGTTACTGTGACATAGCCGTATGGATCGATCGTGATGGAGGACACATTGGGAAACAACCCCGTCGAAAAGGTATTGACGGTCAAGCTCGTCTTGTCCACTTGAACAACATTTCCATTTTGATCGGTTCCGATGTAGAGGAAGCTATCGTTGGCCGCCAAGAAGGTGTTGGCTTGAAGGCCGCCAACAAGTGGCAATGAAATGGTGTTGACGAGTGTCGAGGTGATTGTGTCGTAGGTGGATGTGATGACATCCGTTCTTTTATAGACATAAAGCGTTACACCAGTTCCACCATTGGCCGATTCATCAATCACGTAGATATTTCGGGTTACAGTACTTGTTGCGGCATTGCTGTATGGCCCGCCTTCGATCATGGCGCCAATTTTGCCAAATGGCCCAAAGCTGCCGCTTCCATAGCAGCCTTCAGTTACTTTTGTAGAGCCACATACCACCCAGGAAAGATAGATTGGCGAGCCATAAATTGAGTAGGTGGTGTATAGGTTGCTGTCCAGTGGCTTCGGGGGGCTTTGGGGGACTGGGATAGGCAGCGGATGTGGCGGAAGAATTCCAATCGGAATGGATGGTGCGATTGGGCTGGCGGTTACTTTCAAGGTCTGTGCAGATGTGGGCGACGCAGCGCTTATGGCAAGCAAGAGGCTGCTGGCGATCAGTGCGAACTTGGTGTTGATCTTGGACACTTCCATTCCCCCTGTGTGGATGTTCCTAGTGGTTTCGTTGAAACGAGTGTGCGCTTCGTGGCAACGCAACAAGCCTGTTCCCTGCAAGCAAAAAAAGAACTTGAGCTACTGCTGATGAAGGACCCATGCCCTCTCTAGCATGGCACCATTTGGGCAATGTAGGACATCCGTGCCGTAGATGCGATGGCTGAAAAAATCACGATCCGTTGGGGCGCAGACGCCGGCTCCGGCTATACTGCTGCGGCTGTTTCCTTCTCTTCGTCGCTGGTATCTAGTGAACTTCGGAGTCAAGTCCAAGGAAGCGGTTGAGTAAGAACGCTGCGTGTTGACGCGGCACGTCGGCTCCAGCGAGGTTCAAGTGCAGAACGCATCGGTCGTTAGCACCCTGTTCGTGGTCGCCGCACCCTCGGGCGCGGGCAAGTCCACCCTGGTCAATGCGCTCTTGGAGCGCGAGCCGGCGATCTCGCTGTCGGTGTCGCACACCACGCGGCCGCCGCGGCCGGGCGAACAGTACGGGCGGCATTACTACTTCGTGGAGCGGGCGGAGTTCGAACGCGAGATTGCCGAGGGCATCTTCCTCGAACACGCCGAGGTGCACGGCAACCTGTACGGCACCTCGCGCGACAAGGTGCAGGCCCTGCTGGCGCAGGGTCGCGACGTGCTGCTGGAGATCGACTGGCAGGGCGCGGCACAGATCCGCAAGGGCAAGCCCGACTGCGTCGGCGTGTTCATCCTGCCGCCCTCGCGCACCGAGCTGGAGCGCCGCCTGCGCGGCCGCGGCTCGGATGCGCCGGAAGTGATCGAGCGCCGCCTCGCCAATTCGCGCGGCGAGATCGCGCACGCCCACGAGTTCGACTACATCATCGTCAACGACCGCTTCGAGGATGCGCTGGACGAGCTGCAGGCCATCGTGCGTGCGGTGCGCCTGCGCAGTTCGCTGCAATGCCGGCGGCACGAGACGCTGATCGCCGAGCTGCTGGCCTGAATGCCGCCGAGCGCCCGGCTTGGCGCTGTATCGCCGCTCCGCTAACGTAGCCCGCCTATGAACGCCGCCGCCGCCCCCTCCGACGACACGCTGATCCGCATCCGCGGCCTCACTACCGTGCTCAACGGCAAGAAGGTCTTCGACGCGCTGGACATGGACATCCCGCGCGGCAAGGTCACCGCGATCATGGGCCCCAGCGGCACCGGCAAGACCACCCTGCTCAAACACATCACCGGACAGATGCGCGGCGACGCGGGACAGGTCCTGGTGGACGGGAAGAACGTGCCGGAACTGAGCCGCGAGGCGTTGTACGCGCTGCGCGAGAAGATCGGCTACCTGTTCCAGAACTCGGCCCTGCTCACCGATTTCGACGTGTTCGAGAACGTGGCCTTCCCGCTGCGCCAGCACACGAAGCTGCCGGAAGTGCTGATCCGCAACATCGTGCTGACCAAGCTGCAGGCGGTGGGCCTGCGCGGTGCGGCGGCGCTGCAGCCGAGCGAGCTGTCCGGCGGCATGGCGCGGCGCGTGGCGCTGGCGCGGGCGATCGTTTTCGATCCCATGCTGATCCTTTATGACGAGCCCTTCGTGGGCCTGGACCCGATCGCGCTGAACCAGGTGCTGAAGCTGATCCGCACGCTCAACGAGACGCTGGGCATCACCAGCGTGCTGGTGGCGCACGAGCTGGACGCGATCAAGCAGGTGGCCGACCACATCTACCTGATCGCGAACGGCAAGGTGGTGGCGCAGGGCGATCCGCAGACCATCGCCGACGACGGCTCGCCGTGGACGCGGCAGTTCTTCGGTGGCGAGGCGGACGGCCCGGTGCCGTTCCAGTATCCGGCCGGCGACTACGCCGAGGCGCTGGGCTTTCCGCGAGGTGAGGCATGAACGCACGCATCGGACGCGACAACATCGTGACCCAGTCGCTGGGCCAGATCGGCAATTGCGGCCTGTTCCTGCTGCAGATCCTCGCGGCGATCCCGCGCAGCCTGCGCCATGCACGCGAGACGGTGCGCCAGTTGTGGTTCGTGGGCGCGATGAGCCTCACCATCATCATGGTCTGCGGCCTGTTCGTGGGCATGGTGCTGTCGCTGCAGCTGTACCATGTGCTGTCGATCTTCGGCGGCACCGCGGCCACCGGCACGGTGGTGGCGATCTCGATCTACCGCGAGCTGGGGCCGGTGGTCACCGCGCTGCTGTTCGCCGGCCGCGCCGGCACCGCGATCACCGCCGAGATCGGCCTGATGCGCGCCACCGACCAGATCGCCGCGATGGAGCTGATGGCGGTCGATCCCTTGGCCTACGTAGTGGCGCCGCGCTTCCTCGCCGGGCTGATCGCGATGCCGCTGCTGTGCTGCGTGTTCTGCGCGCTGGGTATCTTCGGCGGTCATTTGGTGGGCGTCTCCTGGCTGGGCATCGACAACGGCACGTTCTGGTCGAACATGACCGCCACCGTCGACGTGTGGCAGGACATCATCAACGGCGTGATCTGGAAGAGCCTGACGTTCGGCGCCGTGGTGGCGCTGATCGCGGTGTACCAGGGCTATACCGCGCCGCCCACCAGCGAGGGCGTGGCCTATGCCACCACTCGCACCGTGGTCGCCTCGTCCATCGCGATCCTGGCGCTGGACTTCGTGCTGACCGCCTTCCTGATGTGACCCCATGAACAAGCGTATTTCTTTGAGGATGTCGCCGTGAGCCAGAGAAAATCCTATGCCGTCGGCACCGGCCTGTTCATCGTGCTCGGCTTCGCCGCGCTGGCCTATCTCGCCACCCAGACCAGCTCGGTGGCGAACCGTCACCAGGGCGCCAGCTACACGGTGGATGCGCAGTTCGAGAACATCGGCCAGCTGAAGGAGCGCGCCCCGGTGAAGATCGCCGGCGTGCGCGTGGGCCAGGTCGAGTCGATCGCGTTGGAGCCGGGCAAGTCGGTGGCCGACGTGAAGCTGGCCATCGACAAGCAGTACGCCACGATCCCCGCGGATTCGGTGGCGACGATCTTCACCAGCGGCCTGCTCGGCGACCAGTACGTGGGCATCGAGTACGGCCACGCGAAGCAGTACGTCGCCGCCGGCGGCAAGCTGGGCCTGACCCGTTCCAGCCAGCCACTGGAGGAGATGCTCGGCAAGTTCTTCGGCGCCGGCGGTTCGGCCGACGCGATCGGCGGCAGCTACGAGGTCACCGCGCATTTCAGCAACGTGGGTTCGCTGTCGGCGGGTTCGCCGGTGAAGATGGCGGGCGTGGCGATCGGCCGGGTGCTGTCCGTGCAGGCCGAGCCGACCAAGCTGGATGCCGTGGTGACCCTGGCGATCGACAATCGCTACAACCAGATCCCCGACGATTCCGCCGCCGCGGTGTTCACCAGCGGTTTGATCGGCAGCCAGTACGTTGCGATCCAGCCCGGCGGTTCGCCGGACATGCTGAAGAACGGCGACGAGATGATCCTGACCCAGTCGGCGATGCAGCTGGAAGACCTGATCGGCAAGTTCCTGGTCAACGGTTCCGGCGACGGCGCGAAAAAGGATGCCGGCTCGTCCACCACCCCCGCCGGCAAGCACTGAGCCGGTTCCCCGCACACAGGAGTTTTCGCATGATGCGTCATCTGGCTTTCGCCATTGCCGTGGCCTGCGGCGGCATGCTCGCTGCCCCGGCCTTCGCGCAGCAGGCAGCCCCACAGGCCGCCGCCCAGCAGACCCCGGAACAGGTGGTGCAGGAGATCGCCCACCAGCTCGACACCGCCGTGGCCGGCCACAAGGCCGAACTGCAGCAGAACAAGGAAAAGCTGGTCGGCATCATCAACCAGGTGTTCCTGCCGCACTTCGACGTGGACTACGCGGCGATCCTGGTGCTCGGCCAGCATGCCCGCGAGGCCACGCCCGACCAGCGCGCGCGGTTCGCCAAGGTGTTCTACAACTCGATCACCCACCGCTACGCCGAGGGTCTGCTCAGCTACACCAATGGTGCGGTGAAGGTGCTGCCGTTTGCCGGCGACCTCAACGCCAAGCGCAGCCTGGTGCGCACCCAGGTCGCCACCGGCGACGGCAAGACGGTGTCGGTGGACTTCGCGTTCCGCAAGACCGCCAGCGGCGAGTGGAAGGCCTACGACGTGGTGATCGAGGGCATTTCCTACATCACCAACTACCGCAACCAGGTCGATGCGGAGATCCGCAAGGTCGGCCTCGACCAGCTGATCAAGAACCTGCAGACCCAGGGCGACCAGGCGCTGAAGGCGATGGAGCAGCAAGGCGGCAAGGCCCATGGCGGCTGATTCCGCGTTGCGGCTGGACCGTGGCACGCCGGGCACGCTGGTGCTGTCCGGTGCGCTGAGCTTCGCGACCGCCGCCGCGGCGCTGCAGGCGCTGGACGAGGCCTTGCGGCCGGGCGATCGCGCAAGGCTCGACCTGGCCGGGGTGAGCAGCTGCGACAGCGCGGGGCTGGCCTGCCTGCTGGCCGTGCTGGCCGAGGCGCGTGGCCGTGGCCAGGCGCTGAGCCTGCAGCACGTGCCGGACGGATTGCGCACGCTGGCCAGGGTCAGCGGCGTGGAAGCCTTGCTGGCACCGGCCTGAGGCAGCCAACCGGACGTGGACACGAAAACGGGGCCGCTGGCCCCGTTTTCGTGTCCACCTGTGCAGCCGGCTCAGTTCTTCGTCGGCGCGGGCTTCGAGGTGGCGTGCTGCTGTTCCCACTGCTTCTGCTGCTGCAGCAGTTCGTCGGGATCGAAGCCCGGCTGGTCGACGCCCTGCATCTTCTCGATCACGTCGGCCGGCGGGTCGCCGTCGTACAGCTTGTACAAACGGCGCTGGCGGTAGGCGTCGCGCAGGAAGGCGTAGGGGTCGTAGGCCGACTGCAGGAAGCCTTCCGCGTCGATCAGCTGCGAGCGCATCGACACCACGTACAGCACCTGCGGCAGGTAGTACTGGCCGTAGCTGAAGGCTTGGTTCTTCGCGATCAGGCTCAACGGGTCGAAGAAGTAGCCGTCCACCGGGTAGTGCCAGACGTCGCGCACCGTGCTGGGGCCGAGCAAGGGCAGCATCAGGAAGTCGCCTTCGGGTACGCCCCAGCGCGCCAGGGTGATGCCGAAGTCGGTGGTCTCCAGCGGCAAGCCCAGCCTGGTGGCCGGATCGAAGATGCCGCCCACGCCGACGGTGAGGTTGATCAGGAAACGCCCGGTGTTACCCAGCGCTTCGGAAGGCCGCGCCTGCAGCAGGTTGTTGGCGATCGTGATCGGCAACTCGATGTTGGTGAAGAAGTTGTTGACCGAGCGCCGCACCGGCGGGTTGGTCACCTTGCGATAGCCCACCGCAGCCGGGCGCAGCACCGCCTTGTCCAGCGTGTCGTTGAACGCATAGACCTTGCGGTTGACCTTCTGCAGCGGGTCGTCGGTGCGCGGCGGCGCGATCGCGCAGCCGGCCAGCAGCACTACGGCGAGCAGGGCGAGGCCGCGGCGCAGCAGGGAGGAATGAAGCAGGGAGTGCGTCGGCATGGGGTTGCGGCCAGGATGGGGACGTGGCTGGAAACGCTGGAGCTTCAATAGTGTACTGTCTGGTTTTATATCCTGCACGCGTTTCGCCCTGCTTTCGTGGGCCGGCGGCGAAAACCGCTTATGGTACGCACGACTCGCATTGCCAGGCCAGCGCCGGCTGCTCTACACTGGCGACCTGTATAAGTCTCTATTTTTTTGAGGATTTGGCATGGCACGCATTACCGTGGAGGACTGCCTCGAGGTGGTCGACAACCGATTCGAGCTGGTGCTGATGGCGACCAAGCGCGCCCGTCAGCTCGCCAAGGGTGCCGAACCGGCGGTCAATCCCGACAATGACAAGCCCTCCGTGCTGGCGCTGCGCGAGATCGCCGGTCGCCGCATCGACCAGGCCACCATCGACGAGATCGACAAGGCCGAACGCGAGCGCGCCGAACGCGAGGCGCTGGAATGGGCCGCCGCCGAGGTGGACGACGATCTGTCCAAGGTCGGCGACGATTGATGGAGGGCGGCTGTAGACCGCGCACGCATCGCATCGGGGCGGCCGATGTGCTTGCACGCGCGGCCGGCCGCGTTCCACCCAGCTGCATGACCGCGCCGTCGGCGCGACCCCGTCGGCGCGTCCAGCCATGACCGCCGCCAGCACGCCAACCGTCATCGACCCCGCTGCGCTGCCGCCCTACGTGCAGGCGCTGAAGGACCAGCTCGGCTATCTGCCGGCGCCGCAACTCGAGCGCGTGCTGCGTGCGTTCCAGGTCGGCGCGCAGGCGCACGAAGGCCAGACCCGCAAGAGCGGCGAGCCCTACATCACCCACCCGGTCGCCGTGGCCGGCATCCTCGCCGAGCTGGGCATGGATGCCGAGACCATCATCGCGGCGATCCTGCACGACACCCTGGAAGACACCGCGCTCAGCCGCAGCGCGCTGGCCGGCGAGTTCGGCGAGACCGTGGCCGAACTGGTCGACGGCGTCACCAAGCTGGACAAGATGCGCTTCGGCAGCCGCCAGGAGGCCGATGCGGAGAGCTTCCGCAAGATGCTGCTGGCGATGGCGCGCGACCTGCGCGTGATCCTGATCAAGCTCGCCGACCGCCTGCACAACATGCGCACGCTGGGTGCGAAGGACCCACCCTCGCGCCGCCGCATCGCACGCGAGACGCTGGAGATCTACGCGCCGATCGCCCAGCGCCTGGGCATGAACAAGATCAAGGCCGAGCTGCAGGACCTCGGCTTCCGCGCGTTGCACCCGGATCGCTACCGCGTCATCAGCGAACGCATCCGCGCCGCGCTGGGCAACCGCCGCGAGGCGATGGGCCGGATCGAGAGCGCGCTGTCGCAGCGGCTGGCCGCCGAGCACCTGCCGGCGCGCGTGGTAGGGCGCATCAAGTCGCCGTGGAGCATCTATTCGAAGATGCACAGCGAGCACAAGAGCTTCGCCCAGCTGATGGACGTGTACGGCTTCCGCGTGGTGGTCGAGAGCGCGATGAACTGCTACATGGCGCTGGGCGTGGTGCACGGGCTGTACAAGCCGGTCGACCGCCGCTTCAAGGACTTCATCGCGATCCCGAAGGCGAACGGCTACCAGTCGCTGCACACCGTGCTGCTGGGGCCGTTCGGCGCGCCAATCGAGGTGCAGATTCGCACCGCCGAGATGGATTCGGTGGCCGAGCGCGGCGTGGCCGCGCATTGGGCGTACAAGACCGATTCGGGTCCGGCCAACAGCGCGCAGGCGCGTGCCCGCGAGTGGCTGTCCTCGCTGGCCGACAGCCAGGTCAACACCGCCTCGTCGGACGAGTTCATCGAGAACGTCAAGATCGACCTGTTCCCCGATGAGGTCTACCTGTTCACCCCGCGCGGCGACATCCTCTCGCTGCCGCGCAACGCCACCGCGCTGGATTTCGCCTACGCCGTGCACACCGACGTGGGCGACCACGCGGTGGCCGCGCGCGTGGACAAGAAGTTGCTGCCGCTGCGCACGCGGCTGGAATCCGGCCAACTGGTGGAGATCATCACCGCGCCGTCGGCGGTGCCGAACCCGGCCTGGCTGGAGTCGGTGGTCACCGGCAAGGCGCGCACCGCGATCCGCCAGTACCTGAAGCACCTGCAGCACGAGGACGCGGTGGACTTCGGCCATCGCATGCTCGACCGCGCGCTGGAGGCGCGCAGCAGCAGCCTCGACGCGATTCCGACCGAAGTGCTGGACCGTTTCCTGCACGAGATCCGGCTGAAGCGGCTGGAGGAACTGCTGGCCGAGATCGCGCTGGGCAACCGCATGCCCGACGTGGTGGCGCGCCACCTGCTTGCGCTGCGCGACGGCCAGTCCGACGACGCGGCGCCCGGCGCCAGCCCGGTGCACGAGAAGATCCGCATCACCGGCGCCGAGCGCGGCGTGCTCAGCTTCGCGAACTGCTGCCATCCGCTGCCGGGCGATCCGATCATGGGCTACCTGTCGCCGGGCAAGGGCATCGTGGTGCACCGCGAGGAATGCCCGAACGTGGCCGAGCTGCGCAAGTCGCCGGAGCGCTGCGTGGCAATCGAGTGGGACCACGACGTGCAGGGCGACTACCGTGCCGAGCTGCGCATCGAGGTGATCAACCGCCCCGGCGTGCTCGCCACCATCGCCGCGGCGATCGCGGCGGCCGACTCCAACATCGACAACGTGGAATACGCCGAGCGCGACCTCGCCGCCGCCACCCTGCTGTTCGCGATCGAGGTGAAGAACCGCAAGCATCTCGCCGACGTGATCCGCCGAGTGCGCCGCACCGGCGTGGTGAGCGGCGTGTATCGATATCCCTTGTAGCCGGGAATAGGGAATGGGAAACAGGGCGTCGGCTGGCGAGCCCGCACTCGCGCGCGCTACGCTTGGGCCTTTCCGATACCCCAATCCCTGACCCTGAGGAAAACCCATGTCCCGCCAGATCATCGCCACCACGGAAGCTCCCGCTGCCATCGGCCCCTATTCGCAGGCCGTGCGTGCCGGCGACACCGTGTATTTCTCCGGCCAGATCCCGCTCGATCCGGCCACCGGCAACGTGGTCGAGGGTGACATCACGGCGCAGACGCGCCGCGTGTTCGACAACCTGGTGGCGGTGGCGCAGGCCGCCGGCGGCTCGCTGGCGCAGTTCGTGCGCGTGGGCATCTACGTCACCGATCTGGCGAACTTCGCCGCGGTGAACGCGGTGATGGCCGAGTACTTCCAGGCGCCGTACCCCGCGCGCGCCACCATCGAGGTCTCCGCGCTGCCCAAGGGGGTGCAGGTGGAAGTGGACGCGATCATGGTGCTGGGCTGATCCGTTCCGCGTGGCGATGAACGTCGCCGCCGCTGCAACGGACGCGGGCGCGCAACCCGTGTCGTCGCTGACAGGCGTGGGTCCGGCGCTCGCGGCCCTGCTGCACAAGCTCGGGCTGGAACGCGTGCAGGACCTGTGGTTCCACTTGCCGCTGCGCTACGAAGACCGCACCCGCGTCACCGCCATCGCCGACCTGCGCCCCGGCCAGAGCGCGCAGGTGGTGGGCACGGTCGAGGCGGTGGAGCGCGGCTTCCGCTACCGCCCGCAACTGAAGGTGGCGATCGCCGACGACTCGCGGCAGACCCTGCAGCTGCGCTTCTTCCACTTCAATCGCGCGCAGGCCGAGCAACTCGCGCCGGGCACGCGCCTGCTGTGCTTCGGCGAGGCGCGCTTTGCCGCGCAAGGCCTGGAGATGGTGCACCCGCAGTATCGTCGGCTGGCCGCCGGCGAGGCCGTGGCGGTGGAGGACCGGTTGAGCCCGGTCTATCCCACGACCGAAGGCCTGGGCCAGAAACGACTGGCCGGCGTGATCGCCAAGGCGCTGGCGCTGCTGCCGCCGGAACCGGTGCTGGAGCTGATCCCGCATGAACTGTGCGCGGCGCACGGCCTCGCCTCGCTGCGCGAGGCGCTGCTCACCGTGCACCGGCCGCCGCCCGATGCGCGGCTCGACCTCTTGCTGCACGGTCGCCACCCCGCGCAGCAGCGCCTTGCCTTCGAGGAACTGCTGACCCAGCACCTGAGCCTGAAGCGGATGCGCGCCGCGATGCAGCGGCGTCGCGCACCGTCGCTCGCCGTCGCCGGTGCATTGCGCCGGCAATTGCTCGCCGCGCTGCCGTTCGCGCTCACCGCCGCGCAGCAGCGCGTGGACGCGGAAGTGCGCCGCGATCTCGCGCAAGCGAGCCCGATGCTGCGGCTGGTGCAGGGCGACGTGGGCTCGGGCAAGACCGTGGTCGCCGCGCTGGCCGCGCTGGCCGCGGTGGAATCGGGCCGCCAGGTGGCGCTGATGGCGCCCACCGAGCTGCTGGCCGAACAGCACCTGCGCAACTTCCGCCACTGGCTGACGCCACTGGGCGTGGAGGTGGAGTGGCTGGCCGGCAAGCAGCAGGGCAAGGCGCGGCAGGCGGCGATGCATCGCGTGGCCGCGGGTGCGCCGGTGACGGTGGGCACGCATGCGTTGATGCAGGAAGACGTGGCCTTCGCGCGGCTGGGCCTGGTGATCGTGGACGAGCAGCACCGCTTCGGCGTGCAGCAACGCCTCGCGCTGCACGACAAGGGCGCCGACCGCGCGCGTGGCGAGGTGCCGCACCAGTTGGTACTCACCGCGACCCCGATCCCGCGCACGCTGGCGATGAGCGCCTATGCCGACCTCGACGTCTCCGCGATCGACGAACTGCCGCCCGGCCGAACGCCGGTGCAGACCGTGGCGGTGTCCAACGCGCGCCGTGCCGAAGTGATCGAGCGCATCCGCGTGGCCTGCGCCGAGGGGCGACAGGCCTACTGGGTGTGCACCCTGATCGAGGAATCCGAGCAGCTGCGCGCACAGGCCGCCGAGGTGGCGCATGCGGAGCTTTCCGCCGCGCTCGCCGGCTGCAAGGTGGGCCTGATCCACGGTCGCCTGAAGCCCAGGGACAAGCAGGCGGTGATGGATGCGTTCAAGGCCGGCGAGCTGGCCGTGCTGGTCGCCACCACGGTGATCGAGGTGGGCGTGGACGTGCCCAATGCCAGCCTGATGGTGATCGAGAACAGCGAGCGGCTGGGCCTCGCCCAGCTGCACCAGTTGCGCGGAAGGGTGGGGCGCGGCGCGGTGGCGTCGAACTGCGTGCTGCTGTACCAGCCGCCGTTGGGCCAGCTGGCGCGCGAACGGCTGGCGGTGATGCGCGAGACCAATGACGGCTTCCGCATCGCCGAGAAGGACCTGGAATTGCGCGGCCCCGGCGAAGTGCTGGGCACGCGCCAGACCGGCCAGCTCAGCTTCCGCATCGCCGACCTGTCGCGCGACGCCCATCTGTTGCCCGCGGTGCAGCAGGTCGGTGAGCGCCTGCTGGCCGCGCACCCGCGCGAGGCGGATCGGCTGATCGCGCGCTGGATCGGCGGCGCGGCGCGCTATGCGCGGGCGTAGCGTGGGTATTGTGCGAGCGCGGAGCAGTGGTAGCTGCAGAATTGCCTGGAGCATGCTGAGTTAGACTGGCCGACTTTTCCGAGGAAAAGTCGGCCATGACCAAACCGCAACTGCTGATCGACACCGACCCCGGCGTGGACGACGCGCTGGCCATCATGATGGCCAGCGCGCATGCCGACATCGCGGCGCTGAGCGTGGCCGCCGGCAACGTGGGCCTGGGCCATACCGTGCGCAACGCACGCACCTTGCGCGACCTGCTGGGCGCGACGTTCCCGGTGTTCGCCGGCTGCGCCACGCCGCTGGTGCGCGCGCCGGACGAAGATGCCGCCTTCGTGCACGGCATGGACGGTCTCGGCGACGTGGGCTTTCCCGAGCCGAAGGCTGCGGCAGAAGGCGAGGTGGCTGCGCTGGCGCTGCTCAGGCTCACCCGCGAACGTCCCGGCGAACTGACCCTGGTGGCGCTGGCGCCGCTGACCAATCTCGCGCTGGCGTTGCGGCTCGATCCGACCTTGCCGCAGCGGGTCAAACGGTTGGTGGTGATGGGTGGCGCGGTGACCGGCCATGGCAACACCGGCAGGATTCCCGCGGAGTTCAACATCGGCTTCGACCCCGAAGCCGCACACGTGGTGTTCGAGGCGTTTTCCCGGTTCGACCTGGTCGACTGGGAGGCCACCCTGCGCCACGGCTTCGACGACGCCGAATTCGATGCCTGGCTGGCGACGGGCGACCAGCGCGCGGCGTTTTTCGGCAAGGTGTTCCGCACCGCGCGCGACTACAACGCCAAGCACGACCGCAGCGGCGTGGTCGCCGCCGATGCGCTGGCGATGGCGGTGGCGATCGATCCCTCCATCGTCACGCGCAGCGAGACCCGGGCGGTGGCGGTGGAGCTGGACGGTCGGCTCACCCGTGGCGCCACCGTGGTGGACTGGGCGAACCGGCTGGGTCGGCCCGCGCAGGCGCGCATCGTGCTGGGGGTGGACCAGGCCCGGTTCGCGGCGATGGTGCGCAAGGCGCTGGGGGTGGCGTGACGGCCGCGGTGGTTGACGCAACGCCGCACGGCTGGGTAAACTTGTCCTCTTTTCACGTTGCATTGAGCCCGTCATGAAGCCCGATATCCATCCGAATTACCGCCCGGTGGTGTTCCAGGATCTGTCGTCCGACTTCGCGTTCCTGACGCGTTCGACGATCAGCGCCAAGGACACCGTCAAGTGGCAGGACGGCAACGAGTACCCGCTGATCAAGGTGGATATCTCCAGCCATTCGCACCCGTTCTACACCGGCAAGCAGAAGACGCTGGACGTCGGTGGCCGTGTGGACAAGTTCCGCAAGCGTTACGCGCAGAAGTAAGCGCGCGCCGCCGCATCGCGGCGACCGCTGGATGCATTCGCGCACGGGGCAGGCATGGCCTGCCCCGTGCGTTTTTGCGCCCGCCATCCGTGGCAGGCGCCCTTCGGGCCATCGTTGGCGCGATGTCAAAAATCGCTCCAGGCGATTTTTGCGTCCCGCGTACGACCATCCGCGGACGCATGTCTGGTCGATCGATATGCGATAATGCCCGGATCGCATCGATGCTTTCCCCGGCACGATGCCCGTTCCCCCGCCGGTTGGTGCTGCCCCGTGGCTCCGGTCGACGACGACCCATGCTAAGGAGGTTCCCGTGTCCGATCCCAAGACTGTCAAGCTGGTGGATGAGTCGACTCAGCGCAGCAGCACGTTGCCGCTGGTCACCGGCACCCTCGGTCCGGCCTGCATCGACATCGGCACGCTGTACAAGGACACCGGCCACTTCACCTACGACGTGGGCTACGGCTCGACCGCCAGCACCAAGAGCGCGATCACCTACATCGACGGCGACCAGGGCGTGCTGCTGTACCGCGGCTACCCGATCGAGCAGCTGGCCGAGAAGTCCAGTTTTCTCGAGGTGGCCTACCTGCTGCTCAACGGCGAGTTGCCGAAGCCGGCCGAGTTCGCCGGCTTCGAGCACGACGTCGCGCATCACACGATGATGCACGAGTCGCTGAAGAACTTCTTCCAGGGCTTCCACCACGACGCGCATCCGATGGCCATGCTGGCTGCCGCGGTGGCCTCGCTGTCGGCGTTCTACCACGACGATCTCGACGTCGAGAACCCGGCCGACCGCAAGCTCGCCGCGATCCGCCTGATCGCGAAGATGCCGACGATCGCCGCCGCCTGCTACCGCTATTCGATCGGCTGGCCGTTCCGCTACCCGCGCAACAACCTCGAGTACGTCGACCGCTTCCTGCACATGATGTTCGAGGTGCCGAGCGAGCCGCTGCAGATGAGCCCGGTGGCGGCCAGGGCGCTGGACCTGCTGTTCATCCTGCATGCCGACCACGAGCAGAACGCGTCGACCTCGACCGTGCGCCTGGTCGGCTCCACCGGTGCCAACCCGTACGCCTCGATTGCCGCGGGCATCACCGCGCTGTGGGGGCCCGCGCACGGCGGCGCCAACGAGGCGGTGCTCAAGCAGCTCAAGGAAATCGGCACGCCGGACAACGTCGAGTCGGCGATCCTGCGCGCGAAGGACAAGAACGACAGCTTCCGCCTGATGGGCTTCGGCCACCGGGTGTACAAGAACTTCGACCCGCGCGCGAAGATCATCCGCGAGATGTGCCACAAGGTGCTCGCCGAGCTGGGCGTCAGCGACCCGCTGCTGGACGTGGCGATGAAGCTGGAGGAGGCCGCGTTGAAGGATGAGTACTTCGTCGAGCGCAAGCTGTATCCGAACGTGGACTTCTACTCGGGCATCATCTACAAGGCGCTGGGCATCCCCACCGAGATGTTCACCGTGATGTTCGCGATCGCCCGCACCGCCGGCTGGATCGCGCACTGGATCGAGCAGCACGAAACCCCCGGCGCCCGCATCGGCCGTCCGCGCCAGATCTACACCGGCCACGACGTCCGCGACTACGTGGCGTCGGACAAGCGCTGATCCGCAGCTTGCCAGCCCGACGAAACGCCCGGCATGCCGGGCGTTTTTTTGCACGGGTGATCGTGGGTTTTTGAAAAGTGCGGCCATGGATGGCCGCCCGTTTGATTCTGCGACCACCATGCCTTGGCGCTCGCCCTTCGGGCCATCGCTGGCGCGATGTCAAAAATCGCTCCGGGCGATTTTTTCGCGATCAGGGACGATTGCAACACTGAGCCCGCGCCAGCATGCGCTCCAGCTCGTCCGCGTCGCCGTCCTCGGCCAGCAGGGCCTCCACCGCGGCCAGCCCGGCGCGGTGCATCGGCTTCTCGTCCACGCGGTCCAGCGGCGCCTGGCGCAACGCGTCGCGCGGCAGCACGGTGAGGTCGAACGGCAGCGCGTCGGCGGCGAACAACAGCACCGGGAATTCGGCCTGCTCGTCGCGGCTGGTGCGCAGGCGGCGCGTCTGCGTCTCGTACGGCACGCCGTGCTCGTGCAGGTAGCGGTGCACCGCGTCGGGATCGTCGCTGAACACGTGCAGGCAGATCGCCGAATGCGCGTCGGCGGTGCCGTCCAGCACGGCGCCGACCAGGCGCGGCTCGAAGCGGGCGAGGAAGCGCATCGCCTCCAGCGCCGCCTCGCGGCGCGCGCGCAGCAGCTGCGGCTGGCTGTCGGCGAGGAACAGGCGCTGGTGCTCGCGCAACGCCTGCTCGATCTCCTGGTTGCGCGGCAGCGCCTGGGTATCGAGGATGCCCAGCCGCTCGGCGGCCTTGAGCTTGGCGCGGTGGAAGTCGCGGATGCCGTGCTCGCTCATCAGGCGGGCCGCTTCCTGCGCCACGCGCCGCCGGTTGCGCTGCTGGCGGTCGCTTGCATGGATGCGGTGATGTTCGCCTCGGGCCATGTCGATTCCTCCGCCGCTTGCGCGTCCAGACTAGCGCAAGCGGTGGAATGCGGGAACAGCCTGCTACCCCTGGCTGCCCTGCGGCACAGGGATGTGCCGCGCGCGATCAAGCACGTACGTGCTTGATCGGCGGAAGCGAGTCCGGACATGTGCCGGGCTCGCTGACTCGAGCAACTGTCGGGACGGTGGTTGTTCGAGGCCCCGTACGGATCAGAAGATGTTGTACGGGTTCTGCTGTTCCTGCTGCTGCTGGGTGGCCTGGCTGCGCAGGCGGTCCACGTCCTCGACCTTGAAGAATTCGTTCATGCTGTCCGGATCGTCCGGCGTGGTGGGCAGGCCGCTGGAACGGTCGATCAGCACGGTGGCGATGCCCGGCGGCATCGGCAGCGAGTTCTCCGGCACGTCTTTGAGCGCCGTGCCCATGTAGTCCATCCAGATCGGCAGCGCGGCCTTGGCGCCGAACTCGCCACGGCCCAGCGAGCCGTAGTTGTCGAAGCCCACCCACACCGAAGTGGAGATGTTGCCGTCGAAGCCCACGAACCAGGCGTCGCGGTGGTCGTTGGTGGAGCCGGTCTTGCCGGCGAGGTCGGGGCGATCCAGCGCCTTGGCGGCGGCGCCGGTGCCGCGCAGGATCACGTCCTTCATCAGCGAGGTGATCAGGAAGTCGGTGCGCGGGCCGAGCACGTGCGGCGCCAGCACCGGCGGATGCGCGCCGGTGCCGTGGGCGTCGGCCGGCAGGGTCTCCACGCCGGAGTCGTCGACGCTGGCGGCGCTGGCCGGCGCCGCGGCGCTGGAAGTCTCCGCGAGGCTGTTGGCCGGGCGCTTGCCCATGTCCGCCGGCGGCGGTCCGGGCGGCGTGTTTTCCAGCAGGCGTTCCTGGCATTCGCGGCAGGCGCGCGCGGGGTTGGCGAGATAGACCGGCTTGCCGCTGCGGTCGTCGATCTCGCTGATGAAGTAGGGCGTGACCAGGTAGCCGCCGTTGGCGAACACCGCGTAGCCGCGCGCCATGTTCATCGGCGACACCGAGGCGGTGCCCAGCGCCATCGACAGGTTCGCCGGCAGCGCGTCGAGCGGGAAGCCGAAGCGGGTGATGAACTCGCGCGCGTAGCGCACGCCGATCGCGTCGAGCAGGCGGACCGAGACCAGGTTCTTCGACTGCACCAGCGCCTCGCGCAGGCGCATCGGGCCGGCGAACTTGTCGTCATCGTTGTTAGGCGTCCACAGGCCGCCGGGGCGCGAGGGGTCGGGCAGCGCGATCGGCGCGTCGTTGATGATCGACGCGGGCGTGAAGCCGTGGTCGAACGCCGCCGAGTACAGATAGGGCTTGAAGCTGGAGCCGGGCTGGCGCGCCGCCATCACCGCGCGGTTGAACTTGCTGCGGGTGAAGCTGAAACCGCCCACCAGCGCCTCGACCGCGCCGTCCTCCGGCCGGATCGAGGCCAGCGCACCCTGCACGGCGGGAATCTGCGCCAGCTGCCAGGCGCCCTTGGCGTCCTGCGCCACGCGCACGATGTCGCCGCGCTTGAGCACCGCGTCCACCCGCGTCGGCGCGGGACCGGTGCGACTGTCGTTGACGTACGGCCGCGCCCACGCCAGCGTGGCGAGGTCGAGCCGGATGTTCTGGCCCGAGGGCAGGAACAGCGTGGCCGCGTCGGCGGTGCTGGCGACGACGAGTGCCGGGTCGAGACCGGAGATGTCGGTGTAGCCGGCTAGCGCGCGCGCGTAGTCCTGCGCGCGGGCGTCGGCGGCCAGGTCCTGGTGCGCCTCCGGGCCGCGCCAGCCGTGGCGCTGGTCGTAGTCGATCAGGCCCTTGCGCATCGCCTCCACCGCGGCCTGCTGACGCGCGCTCTGGATCGTGGTCTTCACCACGTAGCCCTCGGTGAGCGCGTCGTTGCCGAGGCGGTCCAGCACCTGCCGGCGCACCATCTCGGCGAGGTAGGGCGCATCCACCTGGATCGGCGCCTCGTGCGGCGCCGCGTCGTTCGGCTCGGCGATCGCGGCCTGGTATTGCGCCTCGGTGATGTAGCGGTGCTTGAGCATCTCGCCCAGCACCCAGTTGCGCCGCGCCAGCAGGCGCGGCGGGCTGTTCAGCGGATTCACCACCGAGGGCAGCTGGAAGGTGGAGGCGATCGCCGCGCACTGCGCGATCGTGAGCTGGTCCAGCGTCTTGCCGTAGTAGTACGAGGCCGCCGCGGCCACGCCGTAGGAGCGGTGGCCGAGGAACATCTTGTTGAGGTAGAGCTCGAGGATCTGGTCCTTCGAGAGCTCATGCTCGATGCGCAACGCGATGAAGATTTCGGTGAGCTTGCGCGAGTACAGCTTCTCCGGGCTCAGGAAGAAATTCCGCGCGACCTGCTGGGTGATGGTGGAACCGCCGGGACCCTTGTCGCCGCCGGTGATGAGCACGTGCCAGCCTGCGCGCGCGATACCGCGCCAGTCGACGCCGGGGTGGTGGTAGAAATCGGCATCTTCGGCCGACAGCACCGCGTGTTTGAGGTTGGCCGGCACCCCGGCGATCGCCACCGGGATGCGCCGGGTCTCGCCGAAGCTGGCGATCAGCTTGCCGTCGGCGCTTTCCACGCGCAGCGGCACCTGCATGTGGTAATCCTTCAGCACCGCCACCGAGGGCAGCCGCGGCGCCACCAGCCAGTACGCCACCCCGACCGCGAGAACTGCCAGCAGAAAACCCGAGAACGCCAGGATCAGAGCCCAGCGCAGCAGACGCTTGAGAATACGCATGTGTGGGGAATGGCCCGTATCGAAACCCGACAGAGTATAGGGGTTGTGCCGCAGACCACCTTGGAGGGGTATATCTGCGGTAGCAGACCCGCCTTGGCCGCAAAATCGTGCGTCGAGACCGAAACGAGGCCTCCGTCACGCTGTGCGAAGGCGGTAGCCCAAATGTGGGGGCCATCACGGGAAACACTTGAGAAAACTGCGGCAGGCCATTGCAGGGACGTTAAATTTTCTATCTAATGCCAGCGCACATCGGTCGGAAATCCGGCCGCTGGCGCCAGGGGCAAAGGGGGAAACACCGTGGGGCTCTTCACACCCAAGAAGCCGGCGCTGATCGGCGTCGACATCAGCTCGACCGCCGTCAAGCTGCTGCAGCTCAGCCAGGCGGGCGGGCGCTACCGCGTCGAGCATTACGCGGTCGAGCCGCTGCCGCCGAACGCCGTGGTCGAGAAGAACATCGTCGAAGTCGAGGCGGTGGGCGAGGCGATCCGTCGCGCGCTGGCGCGCTCCGGCTCCAAGCTCAAGCACGCCTCCGCCGCCGTGGCCGGCTCGGCGGTGATCACCCGCATCATCCCGATGCCGAGCGAGCTCTCCGAGGAAGACCTGGAAGGCCAGATCCAGGTCGAGGCGAACCAGTACATCCCCTACCCGATCGACGAGGTGAGCCTCGACTTCGAGGTGCTGGGTCCGGTGCGCGACAACCCCGAGATGAACAGCATCCTGCTCGCCGCTTCGCGCACCGAGAACGTGGACATGCGCGTGGCCGCGCTGGAACTCGGCGGCCTCACCGCCAAGGTGGTCGACGTGGAGGCGTTCGCGATGGAGAACGCGTTCGCCCTGCTCACCGACCAGCTCAACGTGGGACGTGACGCACTGGTCGCGGTGGTCGACGTGGGCGCGACCATGACCACGCTGTCGGTGCTGCGCAACCAGCGCACGATCTACTCGCGCGAACAGGTGTTCGGCGGCAAGCAGCTCACCGACGAGATCATGCGCCGCTACGGGCTCTCCTACGAGGAAGCCGGTCGCGCCAAGCGCAAGGGCGGCCTCCCCGAGTCCTACCACAGCGAGGCACTGGAACCGTTCAAGGAATCGCTGGTGCAGCAGGTCAGCCGCCTGCTGCAGTTCTTCTTCGCCGGCAGCGAATACAGCAAGGTCGACCAGGTGGTGCTGGCCGGCGGCTGCGCCACCATCGACGGCATCGCCGCGATGCTCGAGGAACACGTCGGCGTGCCCTGCGTGGTGGCCAATCCGCTGGCGCGCATGTCGATGTCGCCGAAGGTGCAGGGACAGTCGCTGTCCCAGGATGCGCCGGCGCTGATGATCGCGGTCGGCCTCGCCCTGAGGAGTTTCGACTGATGGCCCACGTCAACCTCCTTCCCTGGCGCGCGGAGCGGCGCAAGCTGCGCGAACGCGAGTTCTACGGCCAGCTCGGCGGCGCCTTCGTGGCCGGGCTGGGCTTCGTGCTGCTGTGGGCGATCTGGATGAGCGCGCGCGTCGACAACCAGAACGACCGCAACGCGATCCTGCAGGGCGAGATCAAGCAGCTCGACGTCAAGATCGACAAGATCAAGGATCTGGAGAAGGTGCGCGAGCACCTGCTGGCGCGCAAGCAGATCATCGAGCAGCTGCAGTCCGACCGCTCGAAGATGGTGCACCTGTTCGACGAGCTGGTGAAGACGATTCCCTCCAGCGTGCGCCTCACCTCGCTCAAGCAGGCCGGCGACACCATGTCGCTGGACGGCGTGGCGCAATCCAACGCCAGCGTGGCCGAATACATGCGCAACATCGAGGTGTCGCCGTGGATGGGCCACGTCGACCTGCGCAGCACGATCAACAACCACGATGCCTCGCGCATGCCCTACGGCTTCGGCGTGAGCGTGAAGCTGAGCAAGCCGAAGCCGGACGATGCCGGCGCCGCTGGCGCACCGGCCGAGGCGGGTTCGGCGGCGGCACCGGCGCATGCCGCCAGCGTCCCCGACTCCCTGCCGCCCGCGCATGCCGTCGCGCCTGCCGTCAAGCCGGCGGCCGTGCCGGCGCCTGAAAACAAACCGGCCGCCGCAGCCGTCAAGGGAGGAGCCAAGGCATGAAACTCCTCGACGATCTGCGCGGTCTCGACCGCAACAACATCGGCGGCTGGCCGCAGTCGGTCAAGATCTTCTTCAGCGTGCTGCTGTTCGGGCTGGTGGTGCTGCTCGGCTGGTACTTCTACGTCAGCAGCCAGCAGGACGATCTGGCCTCGCTGGCGGGCAAGGAGACCCAGCTCAGGCAGGAGTTCACCACCAAGCAGGCCAAGGCGGTGAACCTCGACGCGCTGCAGCAGCAGCTTGACGAGATGAAGGATATGCTGCGCCAGCTGCTGCGCCAGCTGCCCAGCAAGACCGAGATGCCGGAGCTGCTGATCGACATCTCGCAGACCGCGCTGTCGGCCGGCCTGCAGGTCGACTCCTTCGTGCCGCAGCCCGAAGTGCCGAAGGACTTCTACGCCGAGAAGCCGATCCAGCTGAAGATGGTGGGCTCCTACCACCAGTTCGGCACCTTCATCAGCGGCGTCGCCTCGCTGCCGCGCGTGGTTATCCTGACCATGCACGACGTGTCGTTGACGCCTCAGCACGCAAGCAAGGACGGCACCTCCACCGATGGCCAGCTGGTGCTGCAGGGCACGGTGAAGACCTATCGCTATCTGGACGAGGACGAGGCCGCCGCCGAGGCGAAGAAGAATCCGGTCAAGGCAGGGGGGCGCAAGTGATGAAGCTGTCCACTGCCATCAAGCCATCCGTGCTGGCGCGTGTCGCCCTGCTGCTGCTCGTCGCGCTGATGCTGGGGGGCTGCACTCGCGGCACCTCGGACCTGCGCGAATGGATCGCCCAGCAGAAGGCGAAGAAGGGTGCGCCGATCCCGCCGCTGCCGGTGATCAAGACCTTCGAGACCTTCACCTACGCGGACCAGGATCTGCGCGATCCGTTCGGTCCCAGCGCTGCGGAACAGTCGGTCGCCACCAGCGGGCCGCGACCGGACCAGAACCGGCCCAAGCAGCCGCTGGAGATGTTCGCGCTGGACAGCCTGAAGATGGTCGGCACGATCGGCACCGGCCCGGGCATCGAGGCACTTATCAAGGATCCCAGTGGCGTGATCCACCCGGTGCACCGCGGCGAATACATGGGCCAGAACTACGGCCGCATCAACGCCATCAGCGATGACCACATCGATCTGACCGAACTGGTATCCAACGGCAATGGTGGCTGGATGGAACGTCCGGCCAGCATCGCACTCGGCGAGAAATAGGGGACACAGGGGCTGATGCAATGAGCAACCACATTCAATCTGTCCGGGGCCGGGTCATGCGCCACACCATTCGCTGTCTCCTGTCGTTGCTGCTGCTCGCCGGTGCGGGCTTCAGCCAGACCGTGCTGGCTGCCTCCAGCAGCACGCTGAAGGACATCAGCTACACCACGCTGCCCGGCGGCAGCGTGCAGCTGCACCTGAACTTCGCCGGTGCGGTGCCGCAGCCGCGCATCTTCACCACCGACAGCCCGGCGCGCATCGCGATCGATTTCGCCGACACCGGCACCACCGCGCAGCGGCATACGGACATCGGCCAGGGCGCCACCTCCGGCGTCTCGGCAGTGTCGGCCGGCAACCGCACCCGGGTCATCGTGGAGCTGATGCGTCCGGCGTCGTACCAGTCGGCGGTCGAAGGCAATAGTCTGGTGATCACCGTGGCCAACGGCAGTGCGCCGCAGACCGCCGCCGCCCCGGCGCCGGTGCAGCGCAGCGTCACTACCGCGGCGAACATCGATCCGTCCAAGCACCTGCCGGCGACTGCCTCCGGCGGCCTCAGCGTCACCGCCGTCGACTTCCGCCGCGGCGCGAACGGCCAGGGCCGCGTGCTGGTCAGCTTCAGCGGTCCGGGTGCCGACGCGCAGATGCGCACGATCGGCGACAAGGTCGAGGTCAGCATTCCCAATGTCAGCGTGCCGGCGAACCTCGCGCAGCGGCTGGATACGCTGGACTTTGCCACTCCGGTGCAGTCGATCAACACCCGCACCGGCGCCGCCGGCGGCGTGCAGATGACGATCGCCACCAAGGGCGTGGTGGATACCTCGGCGTACCAGGAAGGCAACCAGTACGTGGTCGAGGTGGCGGCCAAGAAGGGCGAGAGCACCGCAGCCGGCGGCCGGCTGGCGCCGGACCAGCACGCGGCCTACAGCGGCACGCGCGCCACCTTCAACTTCCAGGACATCCCGGTGCGCTCGGTGCTGCAGCTGATCGCCGATACCTCGCACCTCAACATCGTGGCGGCCGACAGCGTCACCGGCAGCATCACGCTGCGTCTGGTGAACGTGCCCTGGGACCAGGCGCTGGACGTGATCCTGCGCGCCAAGGGCCTGGACAAGCGGCGCGACGGCAACGTGATCTGGGTGGCGCCGCAGCAGGAGCTGGCGAAGTACGAGGAAGACCTTGCCGCGGCGCGCATGAAGGCCGAGGACAACGCGCCGCTGGTCACCACCTACATCCCGATCAGCTACGGCAAGGCGGCCGATATCGCCAAGCTGCTCACCACCGACAGCAAGCAGAGCACTGGCGGTGGTGGTGCGAGCGCCGGCGGCGCCGGTGTCTCGCGCGGCTTCCTGTCGGCACGCGGCAGCGTCTCCTACGACGAGCGCACCAACACCCTGCTGCTCAACGATACCGCCGAGAAGACCGAGCAGATCCGCCAGTTGGTCGCGGTGCTGGACAAGCCGGTGCAGCAGGTGCTGATCGAGTCGCGAGTAGTGATTGCCAGCGACGACTTCACCCGCGAGCTGGGCGTGAAGTGGGGTGCGAACGGCCAGCGCACCAATCCCAGCGGCCAGGTGCTGCAGATCGGCGGCGCCAACGGCAGCGCGCTGGGCAACAACGGCACCACGCCCCCCACCGTCTCGTACAACAATCCTGGCGGTGGTACCACCCTCAATAACTCCGGGAGCTCAGCCGCCAATACCACCCTGGGTGGCGGTACCGGCCTCAACGTGAACCTGCCGGTGACGAATTCGGCGGCCTCGGGGGTACTGGGCTTGGCCATCCTCGGCAAGAACTACGCACTGGACCTGGAGCTGTCGGCGGCGCAGACCGAGGGCCGTGGCGAGGTGATCTCCAGCCCGCGCGTGGTCACCGCGAACCAGCAGGAGGCGGTGATCCGCCAAGGCCAGGAGATCGGCTACGTCACCTACCAGGGCGGCATCGGCGGCACCGCCGCACCCACGGCCTCGGTGCAGTTCAAGGATGCGGTGCTGGAGCTCAAGGTCACGCCGACGATCACCGCGGACAACCGCGTCTACCTCGCGATCAACGTGAAGAAGGACTCGCTGGCGAAGTTCCTCACCACGCCGAACGGCACGGTGCCGCAGATCAACACCCAGTCGGTGAACACCTCGGTACTGGTGGACAACGGCCAGACCGTGGTGCTGGGCGGCATCTACGAGATCAACAAGAACAACACGGTCACCAAGGTGCCCGGTCTCGGCGACATCCCGGGCATCGGCTACCTGTTCCGCAACACCTACCGCAACAACACCAAGGCGGAACTGCTGATCTTCGTGACGCCGCGCATCCTCAACGATTCGTTGCAGTAAGCGTCGCGTTCGCGCCATGCGCAAAGAGGCGGCTTCGGCCGCCTCTTTGCGTTGCGCACCTGAATGCGCGGGCGCCGTCGACTAAACTTCCGGGCTCCGCCGCGGTCGATAGCGGCGACCTGACGCCGGAATCCCCATGATGGACATGCCCGAAACGCCGCCCCGCAGCAGCCTGCAGCAAGCCTTCACACGGCTGCGCGACGAGCTGCAGGCCTGCATCATCGGCCAGCCGAAGCTGGTCGACTGCCTGCTGGTGGCGCTGCTCGCCGACGGCCACCTGCTGGTGGAGGGCGCGCCGGGCCTGGCCAAGACCACCGCGGTGAAGGCGCTGGCCGCGCGCATCGAAGCGGATTTCCATCGCGTGCAGTTCACGCCCGACCTGCTGCCCGCCGATCTCACCGGCACCGACGTGTTCCGCCCGCAGTCGGGCAGCTTCGAGTTCGAGCGCGGCCCGCTGTTCCACAACATCGTGCTGGCCGACGAGATCAACCGCGCGCCGGCCAAGGTGCAGTCGGCGCTGCTGGAAGCGATGGCCGAGCACCAGATCACCGTGGGTCGCAGCACCCGGCCGCTGCCGGACCTGTTCATGGTGATGGCGACGCAGAACCCGATCGAGCAGGAGGGCACGTTCGCGTTGCCCGAGGCGCAGCTCGATCGTTTCCTGCTGCACGTCACCATCGGCTATCCGGATGCCGCGTCGGAGCTGGCGATCCTCAGGCTCGCCCGCGAGCAGGCCAGCCTGCGCGCGCATCCGGCGCCCGCGCCGGCGGCCGTGCTCGGCCAGGCCGAGGTGTTCGCCGCGCGCGATGCCGCGATGGCGGTACACATGGCCACGGCGCTGGAGGAATACCTCGCCCAGCTGGTGCTGGCCACGCGCGACGCCGGCCGCTACGGGCCGGAACTGAAGCGCTGGATCGCCTGGGGCGCCAGCCCGCGCGCCACCATCGCGCTGGACCGTTGCGCCCGCGCGCAGGCCTGGCTGGCCGGGCGCGACTACGTGCTGCCGGAGGACGTGCACGCGATCGTGCACGAGGCGCTGCGTCATCGCGTGCTGCTCAGCTACGAGGCCGAGGCCGAGGGGGTGCGCAGCGACCAGGTGATCGCCCGGCTGCTGGATCTCGTGCCGCTGCCGTGATTGCAGCAGCGGACGCCACCTTGCCGGATCGCGTCGACGGCGACGGCCGCACGCGCGTATCGCTGGCCGAGCTGATCGCGCTGGGCGCGCGCGTCGGTCGCGCGAAACTGGCTTCCGTGCAAAGCCGCTCGGAACGCAGCGGCCAGCAGTCCAGTCGCCTGTACGGCCGCGGCATGGATTACGCGGAGTCGCGCGCCTACCAGCCCGGCGACGACGTGCGACGGATGGATTGGCGGCTCACCGCGCGCAGCGGCAAGCTGCACACCAAGCTGTACCAGGAGGAACGCGAGGGGCGCCTGCTGATCCTGCTGGACACCCACGCCAGCCTGCGCTTCGGCACCCGCACCCGCTTCAAGTCGGTGCAGGCCGCGCGCGCCGCCGCCATCGCCGCGTGGCTGGCGGTACGCGCCGGCGAACGCGTGGGCCTGATGGCTTTCGGCGGGCACGATCGCCTGCTGCGCCCGCAGGGCGGTGCGCACGGCGCGCTGGCGGTGTGCGGCGCGCTGGCGGAATGGGATGCGCTGCCACCCGCGGAGCGTGCCGAGCCGCTGTCCGCCGCCTTGCTGCGCGCGCGCCGGCTGCAGCATGGCGCCAGCCGCGTGCTGCTGCTCAGTGATGGCTTCAGCGCGGATGCCGAGGCGCGGCAGCACTTGCTTGATCTCAAGACGCGTGCCGGCGTCGGCGTGCTGGTGCTGGCCGACGCGCTGGAGCGCGAGCCGCCACCGGCGGGCCGCTATCCGCTGGAGCACGACGGCGAGCGCCGCGACGTGCTGCTGCTGGGCGAACGCCAACGGCGCGAGTTCCAGCAGGCGCTGGGCGTGGGGCCGGCGCGGCTGGAGACGCTGGCGCGCGCCACGGGCCTGCGTTGCCGCGTACTCGACACGCGCGACGATCCGCTGCCGGTGGCAGGTGAACTGCTGGGCGCGACGAGGACGCGGCGATGATGCCGTCACCGCCAGCGCCACCGCCAGCGTCGACCGGCCCGGTGCTGCGCGACATCCACCTGCCGCCCGCGCCGCCGTGGTGGCCGCCTGCGCCGGGCTGGTGGCTGCTGGCGGCACTGGTCTTGCTGGGCTGCATCGCGCTGGCGTGGCTGTGGCGGCGTCAACGCCGCCTGCAGCAACGGCGCCGGCAATGGCTGGACGAACTGGAGCGTCATGCGCAGCGGCATGTGCGCGATGGCGACGATGCCGAGCTGGCGGCTGCGCTGCAGCAACTGCTGCGCCGGGTGGCGCGCATCCATGACGGCGCGGCGACGCAGCAGCGCGGCGCAGCGTGGCACGCCACGCTGGCGCGGGTGCCGGTGCAGCCCGCAACGCTCACCCGGCTTGTTGCGCTGGAATCGGCGATGTACCGCCCGCGCGGCGCGCTCGACGCGCCGGCTGTCCTCGCTGCCGCGCGCGCGTGGCTGCACGCCGCCGCCAGGCCGCGCGCGTGGAAGCGTGCGGCGTCGGAGCCGGAGCATGTTTGAGTTCGCCTGGCCCTGGCTGTTCCTGCTGCTGCCGTTGCCCTGGCTGCTGCGGCGCGTGCTGCCGCCCGTCACGCCGGGGCAGGCGCTGCATCTGCCGCAGCCGGGCCTGCGCCTTGCCGACGCCGCTGGTGGCACGGCGCGCAGCTTCACGCCCTGGCTGCTGGCGCTGGCCTGGCTGTGCCTGGTGGCCGCGGCGGCGCGTCCGCAGTGGGTGGGACCGTCGCAGGCGCAGCAGCGCAGCGGTCGTGCCTTGTTCCTCGCGGTGGATCTCTCCGGCAGCATGCGCACGCCGGACATGGAACTGGCCGGCCAGCCGGTGAGCCGCTTCGGCGCGGTGAAGGCGATCGCCGGCAACTTCATCGACCGCCGCCGCGGCGACGAGATGGGCCTGATCCTGTTCGGCAGCCAGGCTTTTCTGGTGACACCGCTCACCTGGGATCTCGATGCGGTACGCGCGCAGCTGCAGGGCGCGGCGGTGGGCCTGGCCGGCAGCGAGACGGCGATCGGCGACGCGATCGCGATCGCGGTGAAGCGATTGTCCGCCTTGCCCGAGCAGGCGCGGGTGCTGGTGCTGCTCACCGATGGCGTCAACAACGCGGGCAGCATCACGCCGCTGGAAGCCGCGCGCGCCGCCAAGGCGGCCGGCGTGCGCATCTACACCGTGGGCATCGGCGCCACCCGCATGCGCGTGCCGGGCTTCTTCGGCAGCCAGATCGTCAATCCCTCCGCCGATCTCGACGCCGGGATGCTGACGAAGATCGCCGACGAGACCGGCGGCCGCTTCTTCCGCGCCACCGACAGCGACCAGCTCGCCGATGCCTACCGCGCCATCGATGCGCTGGAACCGATGCCGCAGCACGGTCCGACCCTGCGGCCGCGCAAGGAGTGGTTCACCTGGCCGCTCGCCGCCGCGCTGCTGCTGTGGCTGCTGGCCGGGCTGCCGCGCTGGCGGGCGGCGGAGGCGGTGGCATGAGCGCGGCGCTGGCCCAGTTCCATTTCCTCCGGCCCTGGTGGCTGTGCGCGTTGGTCGTGCTGCCGTGGCTGCTGTGGCAGGCGTCCCGTCGCAGCCGCGGCCTGCAGGCCTTGTCGCGGCTGGTCGATGCGGAACTGCTGCCGTCGCTGTTGCAGGGACGATCCGCGCGGCAACGCCTGCCGCTGGGCCTGCTCGCGCTGGCCTGGTTGCTGGCCGTGCTGGCGCTGGCAGGACCCGCGTGGAGTCGCGTCGAACAGCCGCTTTACGCGCGCCGCGCCGCCCAGGTGGTGGCGATCTCGCTGTCGCAGCGCATGCTGTCGCATGACGTGGCGCCCAGCCGCATCGATCGCGCGCGCTTCAAGGCGCATGACCTGCTGACGGCGAACCGTGATGGCCTCAACGCGCTGGTGGGCTACGCCGGCGAGGCCTTCGTGGTGGCGCCGCTCACTTCCGACGTGCACAGCCTCGGCACCCTGCTCGATGCGATGGCACCGGACACCATGCCGGCGGACGGCGACAACGCGGCGGCGGCGATCGCGCGCGGCGCCGCACTGATCCGCGACGCCAAGGTCGGTGGCGGTTCGCTGGTGCTGATCGCCGACACCGCGGGCACGGCGGCGCAGGCTGCCGCGCGCCAGGCGAGCAGCGAAGGCGTGCGTGTCTCCGTGCTCGGCGTGGGCACGGCGCACGGCGCGCCGGTGCCGCTGCCGGGCGGCGGCTTCCTGCACGACGCGAAGGGCGATCTGCAACTGGCCGGTCGCGACGATGCGGCGCTGGCTGCCGTGGCCGCGGCGGGCGGCGGCCGCTACGTGGCGATGAGCGCGGACGATGGCGACGTCGCCGCGCTGAAGGGCGAGCTGCGCGCAGGTTCCACGCAAGCGGCGCAGGGCCAGGTTGGCGACGAATGGCAGGACCGCGGTCCCTGGCTGCTGCTGCTCCTGCTGCCGCTGGCGGCGCTGGCGTTCCGCCGCGGCTGGCTGCTGCTGTTGCCGCTGGTGCTGCTGCCGATGCTGCCGGGCACCGCGCATGCGACGACGTGGCGCGACCTGTGGCAACGCCGCGACCAGCAGGCGGCGCAGGCGCTGAAGCGGGATGACGCGAAACAGGCGATGCAGCTGGCGAAGGACCCGGCGTGGCGTGGCGCGGCGGCCTACCGCGCGGGCGACTATGCCGCCGCCGCGCGGGCGCTGCATGAAGCGCCGGGCGGCGACGCCGCCTACAACCTCGGCAATGCGCTGGCGCGCGAAGGCAAGTACGAGGATGCGATCAAGGCCTACGACCACGCGCTGCAGCTCGATCCCGCGAACGCCGACGCGCAGGCGAACCGGCAGGCGGTCGAGGACTGGCTACGCAAGCAGCCGCCGCAGAAGCAGTCGTCGCCGCAGCAGCAGAAGCAAGGCGGCTCGTCTTCGTCGCAGGGGCAGGGAGGCGACAGCGGGCAGGGCAAGGACCAGCCGGGCCGGAACGGCCAGGACAAAAACGGCCAGGACGGGAACGGCGGCGAGTCCGGCCAGTCTTCGCCGCAAGACAACAATCCGGCGCAGTCGCAGAAGCCGCAGGACTCGTCGGACGGTGCGGGCCAATCGCCGCAAGACCCGTCGAAGCCGACCGAAGGGAAGTCTCCGGATCGGCCCGCCACGTCACCGGACAAGTCGCAGTCCACGCCCGAACAACAGGCCGCGCAACAGGCGCAGACCGCGAAGGCGCAGCAGGCACTGAAGCAGCAGCTGGACAAGGAGCTGGGCGCTGCCGGCCCATCGACGACGAAACAGCCGCCCACGCACCAGCTCGGCGCGGACGGCGCCGACGATCCGCAGTCGAAACTGCCAGCCGACCTGCGCCAGGCCTTGCAGCGCGTGCCCGACGATCCGGGCGCGCTGCTGCGCCGCAAGTTCGAGCTGGAATACCAGCGCCGCCACGGCGGCATACCCGACGAGGATGGGCCGTGATGTTTTTATTTTTGCGCTCGTCCATGATCGCGAAGATCAAATGGGCGGCCATCCCTGGCCGCACTCTTCAAGTTTTGCGTTCGTCCCTGACCGCGGAGATCAAACGGGCGGCCATCCCTGGCTGTTTGTTTTTGCGTTCGTCCATGATCGCGAAAGTCAAACGGGCGGCCATCCATGGCGGTTCGCTGGTGCGCTCGTCCATGAGCGCGAGGATCAAACGGGCGGCCATCCATGGCCGCACTCTTCAATTTCTGTGTCTGCTGCTGTGTCTGGCCGTGCCGTTGCTGGCGCACGCCGCCGGCGTGCAGGCCACGCTGGATCGCAGCAGCATGCAGCTGGGCGAGACGGTGACGCTGAACCTGCATGTCGACGGCGGCGGCAACGTGGCGATGCCTGACCTCGGCCCGCTGCAGCAGGACTTCGACATCCTCGGCCGCTCGCAGAGCAGCAGCCTCAGCATCGTCAACGGCAAGCGCAGTGCCGAGCTGGTGATCGGCGTGGTGCTGCGGCCGAAGCATGCGGGCACGCTCACGATTCCCTCGCTCACGGTGGGCGGTGCGCAGACCGCGCCGCTCATACTCGAGGTCGATGCGCCGGATCCGGCCGCGGCCGCCGCCATGCACAAGAGCCTGTTCATGGAGGCCGAGATCACGCCGCAGCGGGCCTGGGTGGGCCAGCAGCTCAGCTACGTGGTGCGGCTCTATTACAGCGGCAACATCAGCAGCGGTTCGCTGGACACACCCCAGATCGATGGCGTGCAGCTCAGCCAGGCCGGCGGCGACCTGCGTTACGACGCGGTGCGTGGCGGTCGCCAGTACCACGTGATCGAGCGGCGCTACGCGCTGGTGCCGCAGCATGCCGGCACGCTGCAGATTCCCGCGCTGGGCTTCCAGGGGGAGGCGCTGGACCCGAGCGATCCGGACAGTTTCTTCGGCGCGGGCACGCCGGTATCGGCCAGCGCGCCCGCGCTCGCGGTGCCGGTGCAGGCGGCGCCGGCGGACTGGGGCAAGTCGGCGTGGCTGCCGGCGCGTGCGCTCAGCCTCACGCTTTCCGGCTGGCCCGATGCGAACACGCCGGTGCGCGTGGGCCAGCCGATCAACCTCGTGATGAAGCTCAGCGCCACCGGCCTTCCGTCCGAGACGCTGCCGGCGCTGAGCCTGCCGACGCTGCAGGGCGCCACGGTATATCCGGACCAGCCGGCGACCGCCACCGCCAACGATGGTCCGTGGCTGGTCGGCAGCCGCCAGCGCGCATTCGCGGTGGTGCCCGAGCGGGCCGGCACGTTGACCCTTCCTGCCACCACGCTGCGCTGGTTCGACGTGGACACCGGGCAGGAACAGACCGCCGAGATTCCCGCGCACAGCATCACCGTGCTGCCGGCAGTCGGTGCGGCGGCCGTGTCGCCCGCCGCGGTCGGCACAAGTGCGCCGCCCGCCGCTTCGTCGACACCAGCTGCGGCGGAACCGGTTGCTTCGGCACCGGTGAGCACCATGTCGCACGATGCGGCGTGGCGCTGGATCGCGCTGGCCAGCCTGCTGCTGTGGCTGCTCAGCGTGCTGGCATGGTGGCTGTGGCGTCGGCGTGCGGCGCACGGCCCCGCCGCCGTTGCAGCGGGCAGCGGGGCTGCCGAATCCGTGCGCCGCGCGCGCCAGGCTTTCCTGGCCGCCGCGCGCGGCAGCGATGCGGGGGCGCAGTTGCGCAGCCTGCTGGCGTGGGCGCAGGCGGAGCGGCCGGCGATCCAGCATCCCGGCGCGCTGCACGCCGCGCTGGCGGACGAGGCGCAGCGACGCGCGCTGGCCGAATTGCAGCATCGCTGCTATGGCGCCGCTGCGTCGACGGCCGCAGGCGGCGATGATCTCGCCGAGGTTTTCAAGCGCGGCTTCGCGTGGCACGAGGCCGGCAAGATCGATGCCGACGCCTTGCCGCCGCTGTATCCGTTCAAGCTGTAGGAGTGGTTGCAATTGGAGCAGCTGCAGGAGCGGCTGCAGGAGCGGCCGTAGGAACGGCTTCAGCCGCGATTCCCTAGCCGCCAGTCGCGGCTGAAGCCGCTCCTACGCCACCTCGTCAAGCGCCGCCTGGAACACTGCGCGCATCGGTTCGCCGAAGCAGCACAGAATGAGCTCGAAATCCGGATGCGTGGCCAATTCCTCGCGCAGCGTGCCCAGCGCGACCCTGGCCGCCAGTGGTGCGGGGTAACCGTACACGCCGCAGCTGATCGCGGGGAACGCGATGCGGCGCAGGCCGCGTTCGCGTGCGAGGCGCAGCACGTTGCGATGGCAGCTTGCCAGCAGGTCCGCCTCGCCGCGGCCGCCGCCGTGCCAGACCGGGCCCACGGTGTGGATCACCCAGCGCGCCGGCAGCGCGAAGCCGGGCGTGATGCGCGCCTCGCCGGTGGGGCAGCGCACGCCGGGCGCGACGGGCGGCAACGCCCGGCAAGCTTCCAGCAGCGCGGGGCCGGCGGCGCGGTGGATCGCGCCGTCGACTCCGCCGCCACCCAACAGGGTTTCGTTCGCCGCGTTGACGATGGCGTCCACGGCGAGTGTGGTGATATCGGCGGCGATGACTGAGATCAGCATGGCGACGGGCGCTTCGGCTTATGCTTGAGGCATCTGACGGCGAGGTTGCAACCATCATGGCGAAAACGGAAGAGCTTTCCTTCGGCTACCTGCTGAACGACGTGACCTTGCTGTTCCGCAAGCATTTCGACCGGCGCGCGGTGAAGTTCGGCCTCACTCGCGCGCAGTGGCGCGCCACCAAGATGCTGTACTACCGCGAGGGCATGCGCCAGAACGAGCTGGCCGAGTCGCTGGAGATGGAGCCGATCGCGGTGGGCCGGGTGATCGATCGCCTGCAGGCGGCCGGCTTCGTGGAGCGCCGGCCGGATCCGAGGGATCGCCGTGCGTGGCGGTTGTACGTCACCGCGCAGGCGCACGACGTGGTGGACGACATGGAGCGGATCGCGCGCGTGCTGCGCGGCGAGGCCACCCGGGGCATCGAGTACGACGAGCTGAAGCAGGCGCTGGAAGTGATCGGCCGGATCAAGGAGAACCTGCAGGCGCTGGACGCGACCGAGCCGCCGCCGGCCGGCCAGCCGTAGGCGCGCCGCATTCGCCGCAACCGGCGCCGCCGGCAAGTGCCGGTCGTCGTGGCCGACGCGGCGTCGGTCCGGCGCAAAATATGTCGCGACAGTCAACGCCTCGCTGCATGACGCGTTGATTCCCTGTTTGATTCCTGCCGATTTCCCGGCGTCTGGCGCCGCGGATCCCCGGTCGACGGGAAAGCTCGCATTCCATCAGCGGAGACCCCATGCCGCAGCGCATCTCCTGGAAGAAACCCGTGGCGCTGCTGGTCGTGGTCGTGCTGGCCGCGCTGGTCGCGCACGCCTGGTCGGACCGCGGCAAGGCCGCGCCGGGCAAGCCGGCGGCCGCGCAGGCCGTGCCGGTGAAGGTGGCACGGGCCGAGCGTGGCGATCTCGATCTCTCGCTGAAGGTGAACGGCTACGCCGAGGCGTATTCCACCGTGACCGTGCAGTCGCGCGTCAATGGCCAGCTGCGGGCGGTCGAGTTCACGCCAGGCGGGCGCGTGCACCAGGGCGAGGTGATCGCACGCATCGATCCCAGCCTGCTGCAGGCGCAGCTGGACCAGGCGCGCGGCAATCTCGCCAAGGACCAGGCCCAGCTCGCGAATGCCGAACAGGTGTTGCGCCGCTACACGCCGATGCTGGCCAAGGGCTACGTATCGAAGACCGACTACGACGGCTACCGCGCGAACGTCGGCATCTACGCCGCCTCGGTGAAGGCGGACCAGGCCGCGGTGGAGATGGCGCAGACCCAGCTCGGCTACGCGCAGATCAAGGCGCCGGTGGACAGCATCGCCGGCGCGCCGCTGGTGTATCCCGGCGCGCAGGTGAGCGCGAACAGCACCAACCTCGTGGTGCTCAACCAGGTGCGGCCGATCCACCTGACGTTCTCCGTGCCGGAATCGGCGCTGGACGGCATCAAGGCGGCGGCCGCGCGCGGCCAGCTGGTGGTGAGCGTGCAGGTGCCGGGCGCGACGACCGCACCGATCCCGGCCACGCTGGACTTCGTCAACAACGCGATGGACAGCGGCACTGGCACGATCCAGCTGAAGGCGAGCTATGCCAACGGCGACGACCGCCTCACCCCCGGCCAGTTCGTGCAGGTGACCCTGCCCACCGCACGCCTGCACGACGTGGTCACGGTGCCGGTGACGGCGCTGCAGAACTCGCCGAACGGCAGCTTCGTGTTCGTGGTGGGCGCGGACGGCGCGGCGCAGCAGCACATGGTCACCGCGGGCACCAGCAACGGTGGCCGCATCGTGATCGAGAAGGGCCTCGCCGGCGGCGAGCAGGTGGTCACCGACGGCCAGATGCTGCTGACCAACGGCACGCGGGTGCAGGTGGTGGCGGGGTGAGCGCCGCGATGCTTCGCCGCAGGAGCGCACCCTGTGCGCGATTGGTTTTGCGCCATTTCGTGCGAAGAGCGTTCGCGCACAGGGTGCGCTCCTACGGCGCTTCGATGGGGGCTGTGGCGAGCGCGGTCCCTCACCCCAACCCTCCCCCCTTCGGGGCGAGGGGGCAAACGGGCCGTGCGGGTTCGCCTGCCCGGTGGCGCGGTAATCGTGAAGCGCGGTGCTCGCGCAGAGGGTGGGCTCTTTGAACCTTCCCGCCCTGTGCATACGCCGACCCGTCATGACGGCGCTGCTGATGATCGCGCTGATCGTGTTCGGCGTGGCCGCGTATCCGAAGCTGCCGGTGAACGAGCTGCCGAACGTGGACTTTCCCACCATCTCGGTGAGCGCGAGCCTGCCGGGCGCCTCGCCGGAGACCATGGCCACCGCGGTGGCGACGCCGCTGGAGAACCAGTTCTCCACCATCGCCGGCATCAGCCAGATGACCTCGACCAGCGCGCTGGGCTCGACCTCGATCACGCTGACCTTCGACCTCAGCCGCAACATCGACGGCGCCGCGCAGGACGTGCAGGCGGCGATCTCGGCGGCGCAGCGCCAGCTGCCCACGAACATGCCCACGCCGCCCACCTTCCGCAAGGTGAATCCGGCGGACAAGGCGATCCTCTACCTCGCGCTCAGCTCCGACACGCTGCCGCTGTCCACCGTGGACGAATACGGCGAGACGCGGCTGGCGCAGGAGCTGTCGATGGTGGAGGGCGTGGCCCAGGTCAGCGTGTTCGGCTCGCAGAAATACGCCGTGCGCATCAGCATCGACCCCGCGAAGCTCGCCGCGAACGGCATCGGCATCGACACGCTGCAGCAGGCGATCGCGGACGCCAACGTCAACCTCGCCACCGGTTCGCTCAACGGCGAGCGCCAGCTGCTGCAGGTGAGCTCGAACGGCCAGTTGCAGGAGGCGGCGCCGTACAACGACATCATCGTGGCCTGGCGCAACGGCGCGCCGGTCACGCTGTCGCAGCTCGGCCATGCCGCAGACGGCGTGCAGAACGACCAGGTGGCGAGCTGGTTCAACGGCAAGCGCGCGGTGGTGCTGGCGATCGACCGCCAGCCCGGTTCCAACACCGTGGCCACGATCGACCGCATCCGCGCGGTGCTGCCGCAATTCCAGGCCACGCTGCCGCCATCGATCCAGCTGCAGACGCTGTACGACCGTTCCGATTCGATCCGCTCCTCGGTGGACGACGTGCAGTACACGTTGCTGCTGGCCGGCGTGCTGGTGATCCTGGTGATCTACCTGTTCCTCGGCAACGCCTCGGCCACGCTGATCCCCGCACTGGCGCTGCCGGTGTCGGTGATCGGCACCTTCGGCGTGATGTACGCGCTGGGCTACAGCCTCGACAACCTCTCGCTGCTCGCGCTGACCCTGGTGGTCGGCTTCGTGGTGGACGACGCGATCGTGATGCTGGAGAACATCGTGCGCCACGTCGAGGCCGGCATGGACCCCTACGAGGCCTCGATCAAGGGCTCTGCCGAGATCGGCTTCACGATCTTCTCGATGACGCTGTCGCTGGTGGCGGTGTTCCTGCCGGTGATGTTCATGGGCGGCATCGTGGGCCGGCTGTTCCACGAATTCGCGGTGGTCATCAGCACAGCCATCCTGATCTCCGGCTTCGTCTCGATCACGCTCACGCCGATGCTGTGCAGCCGTTTCGTGAAGCACGCCGAGCACGAAAAGAAATCGCGCGTGGCGTTGTGGTTCGATGCCGGCTTCAACCACGTGCGCGACGGCTACAACCGCTCGCTGGGATGGGCGGTGGCGCATCCGCGCACGGTGCTGGGCGTGTTCTTCGCGAGCCTCGTCGCCACCGCCGTGCTGTTCGTGGTGGTGAACAAGGACTTCATTCCCGCGGGGGACACCGGCCAGCTGTTCGTCAACACCGAAGGCCCCGACGACATCTCCATCGCCGGCATGAGCGCGCGCCAGCAGCAGCTGGCGGCGATCGTGGGCGAGGATCCGAACATCGCCGCCTACATGTCCTCGGTGGGTTCGGGTGGCTCGCGCACCACCACCAACAACGGTTCGATCTTCATGCGGCTGAAGCCGGCGAACGAGCGCCCGCTCGATCCCGATCAGATCATGCAGGAGCTGCGGGCGAAGTTCGCCAAGGTGCCGGGCATCCGCGCCTACGTGCAGAACCCGCCGGCGATCCAGGTGGGTGGGCGCGCGTCGAAGGCGCAGTACCAGTACACGCTGCAGTCCACGGACCTCGACGCGCTGTACGCCGAGTCGGGCAAGGTGCTCGCCGCGTTTGCGAAGCTGCCGGGTTTCCAGGACGTCACCAGCGACCTCGACCTCAACGGCCCGGCGATCGACGTCAAGGTGGACCGCTCCAAGCTGGCGCCGCTGGGCCTCAGCATGCGCCAGGTGCAGAACGCGCTGGGCACCGCGTTCGGCGAGGGCCAGGTGTCGACGATCTACGGCGCGGCCACGCAGTACTGGGTGATCCTGCAGGTGAAGTACGCGCTGCAGAACGACCCGGCGATCCTGTCGCAGCTCTACGTCACCTCGAACACCGGCACCCTGGTGCCGCTCAGCACGGTCGCCAGTTTCGAGCGCAAGGCGCAGCCGCTCACCGTCAACCATCAGGGCGAGCTGCCCGCGGTGACCATCTCGTTCAACCTCGCGCCAGGCGTAAGCCTCAGCCAGGCGGTGGGCGAGATCGACGGCGCGACGCGCAAGCTCGACCTGCCCGCCTCGATCACCGGCAGCGTGCAGGGCACCGCGCAGGCCTTCGAGCAGTCGATGCAGGGCATGGGCCTCTTGCTGGTGCTGGCGTTGTTCGTGATCTACCTGGTGCTGGGCATCCTGTACGAGAGCTTCATCCACCCGCTGACCATCCTCTCCGGCCTGCCCGCGGCGGGCGTGGGCGCGCTGCTCACGCTGATGCTGTTCCATGCGCCGCTGGACCTGTTCTCCTTCGTCGGCATCGTGATGCTGATCGGCATCGTGAAGAAGAACGCGATCATGCTGATCGACTTCGCGCTGGAGCGGCAGCGCGTGGAAGGCATGTCGCCCGCCGAGGCCATCGTCGAGGCCTGCCACGTGCGCTTCCGCCCGATCATGATGACCACCATGGCGGCGTTCGCCGGCACCTTGCCGATCGCGCTGGGCATCGGCGCCGGCGCCTCCTCGCGCCGCCCGCTGGGCCTCGCCGTGGTGGGCGGCCTGGTGGTGTCGCAGGTGCTCACCCTGTACCTGACGCCGGTGATCTACCTGTATATGGATCGGTTGCAGCAGCGGTTCGGGAGCAAGCGCAAGCCGGCGGCGGAAAGCTTGCCGGCGCCATGATGAAAAAGGCGGCTCGTGGGCCGCCTCTTTCGTTTCCGCGTGCCGTCGCCGATGTCATTCCTCGGCGCCGTCGCTCTTGAACGCCCCGGGCGCGGAGCCGAAATCGCCGTCGGCCTGCGCGGCCATGTACGTCCACGCTGCGTACACCGCCACGTTCTGCGCCAGCTCCTTGGGATCGACCTTGTCCAGCGTGTCGTTCGGCGTGTGGTGCCAGTCGAAGTAGTGGGTGGCGTCCTGGTTCAGGGTGAGCGCGGCCATGCCCTTGGCGTGCATGGCGCCGAGGTCGGAGCCGCCGCCGCCCGGCCGGCTGGCGTCGTATTCCACGCCCAGTGGCTTCAGCACGTCGGCGATCTGCACCATGGCTGGCCGCGCGTAGGGCGCCACGCTGGCGCTCATGCGGTAGACCTTGCCGGCGCCGAGGTCGGAGTCGGTGCCGAGCATGAACTTCGACACTTCCTTCGCATGCTTGTCGGCGTAGGCGCGCGCGCCCCACAGGCCCATCTCCTCGTTCGCGAAGGCGATCACGCGGATGGTGCGGTCGGGGCGCTGCGGCAGGTCGTGGATCAGCTTGGCGGCGGCCATCGAGATCGCGATGCCGGCGCCGTCGTCGATCGCGCCGGTGCCCGGGTCCCAGGAATCCAGGTGGCCGCCGATGGCGACGACCTGGTCGGGATGCTTGCGGCCGGTGATCTCGCCGATCACGTTGGCGCCGGTGTATTCGCCGTCGAAACCGCAGTCGAGATCGAGCTTCACCGTCACCGGCTTGCCGTAGGCCAGCGCACGTTCGAGCTGGTCGGCGTCGGGGTTGGAGAGCGCGGCGGCGGGGATCGCCTTGTCGCCGGGCTTGAAGCCGGTGACGCCGGTGTGGGCGATGCGCTGGTGCGCGTCGGTGCCGGCCGAGCGCAACAGGTAGCCGGCGGCACCCTTCGCGGCGGCGATCACCGGGCCGGCCACGCGCACCATCGAGCCCATGCCGTAGTCGTGGCCGTCCTGGTGGCGCTGCATGCGGAAGCCCACGTAGACGATCTTGCCCTGGATCGTGGCCGGGTCGGCGGCCTTCAGCGCGGCGAGGCTGTCGAAGCCGACCACCTGCGCGGTGAGCCCGCCCGCGGGCGTGCCCGGCGAATAGCCCAGCGCGGTGAGCACGAAGGGCTGCGGGAACGGCGCCACGATGGCACCGCTCTCGTGGCGGCGCACCCACTTGGGATAGCTCACCGGCTCGGTGTAGACCTTGTCGAAACCCAGCGCCTTGAACTTCGCCACCGCCCAGTCGCGGGCGCGCTGGTCGGCTTCGCTGCCGGCCAGGCGCGGGCCCACCTCGGTGGTCAGCGAGGTCAGCACGGCGTAGGCGGTGCCGTCGGCCAGCGCCCTGTCGCGCAGCTGTTCGGCCGTCTTTACGGCCGTGGCGGGGATGGCGGTATCGGCGGCGCTGGCGGTGCCGGCCGCGAGCAGCAGGCTGGCGGCGAGCAGGGTGAGCGGAAGACGGCGCATGCGGGGACTCCTGACGGCGGGTTCCCGATTATGCAGCGGCGTCCCCGGGTCGCACAGGCCGGAAGTCATGCCATGCAGAAACGCGAAGGCCGGGCGCCGCGCGGCGCCCGGCCTTCGCGCTTCCGTGCGTCAGGGCTTGTTCTTCAGCAGGTCGCGGATCTCGGTGAGCAGGGCCACGTCGGCCGGCGGCGCGGCAGGCGCTTCCTCCTGCTTCTTCTGCATCCGGTTCATCAGCTTGATGACCATGAAGATCGCGAACGCGATGATGATGAAGGTGATGATGGTATTGATGAAGGTGCCGTAGTTGATCGCCACCTCGGCGATCTTGTGCTTGGGGTCGCTGTTGTCGGCGGCCTTGAGCACCGTCTTCATGGCCGAGAAGTCGATGCCGCCGGTGAGAAGCCCGATCGGCGGCATGATCACGTCGCTGACCAGCGAGCTGACGATCTTGCCGAACGCGCCGCCGATCACGATACCGACGGCCATGTCCATCACGTTGCCGCGCATGGCGAACGCCTTGAACTCCTGCATCATGCCCATGGATCTTCTCCCCGATTGGTATGCCGGATGGCGAGAGGACTCTAGCGCAGCATTTGCAGTCGCGGAATGAACGCAGGCGGCAGAATCTTGCGACGGCTCAGAGCCTGTGAAAAATTCCACATCCTGTGGAATTTTCCATCGGCGCGTCCGGCGCATGTCCGTACGCGCCTCCGCGAATCAGTCACTTGCGTGACAGACTCGCGTCCGGCCATCCATGGCCGGGCTGAGAGGCTGAAAAATCATAGCCTCTCAGGTGATGCGGCCATCCAGCGTGGCGATACCGGCCAGCTCGGCATGGAAGCGGTCGCCGCGCTGCAGCGCGGCCACCCCGGCGGGGGTGCCGGTGAACACCAGGTCGCCCGGCTTCAGCTCGAACAGGGTGGACAGCGCGGCGAGGAGGTGCTGCACGTTGTGGATCATCTCGCCCAGCCGCGCCTGCTGGCGCAGTTCACCGTTCACCGTCAGGCGCAAGCCGGTGTCGGGGCCGGGCAGGGCGCCGTCCAGCGGGTGCAGCGCCGAGACCGGCGCGGAATGGTCGAAAGCCTTGGCCACGTCCCAGGGGTGGCCCTTGGCCTTGGCCTGCGCCTGCAGGTCGCGGCGGGTGAGGTCCAGCCCCACGCCCACGCCCCAGACCAGCGCAGCGGCGCGTTCCGCCGGCACGTCGCGCCCGCCCGCGCCCAGCGCCAGCACCATCTCCACCTCGTGGTGCAGCTCGGCCGTGGCGGAGGGGTAGGGCACGTCGGCGCCGTCGGCGACCACCGCATCGGCCGGCTTGCAGAAGAACATCGGCCGGCCGGTTTCCACGGCGGCGCCCATTTCCTTCGCGTGCTCGGCGTAGTTGCGGCCGACGCAGAACACTCGGCGGATCGGGAAACGCAGCGCACTGCCCTGGATCGGCAGGCTGGGCACGGGAGGCGGGGCGATGGCGTAGTCCATGCGCGGCAGTGTAGCTGTCGTGGGCCATGGAGTCCGCTCGATGCCTCAGCGCTGCGATGTCGATTTGCGATGGCCCTGTTCGTCGTTCCCGCGAAGGCCGGTGGATCCGACCCGGCAGGAAGGCGGGGAATGCGCGTGGCGGTGATGAAGTGGCTGAATCCAGCAAGGCGTTCCACGACCCGGTTCGCGCGAAGCTCCATGACGTCCGAGCCCATCGGTCGCCGCCGGCTTGCACGCCTATGGTTTCGGCCGGCGAGGCGGCAGAGCCATTGCCGCCGATTGCACGGGCGGGATGACATCTGTCATCGTCGATGGCTGATAACCGCCCGTGGCCGCGCCGGCCCGGGAGCCGCTACGGTGTCGTGCATCACGGAGTCGCGGGGATGACGGTGAGCCAGGCCGAGTTGCTGAAGGAATTGCGCATCGAGAAGCACCAGCGCGACGACCACCGCGGTGGGCCGGCGCGCTGGCCGTGGATCGTGCTTGCCGTCGCGCTGCTGCTGGCGCTGGTCGGCAGCGCCGTGTGGTGGGCGACGAGTCATCGCGCGATCGCGGTGCAGACCGCCACCGCGGTGTCGCCGGCCAGCGATCCGGGCGCCGGCGCGGTGCTGCAGGCCACCGGCTACGTCACCGCGCGGCGGCAGGCCACGGTGTCGGCGCAGATCACCGGCACGCTCACCGCAGTGCTGATCGAGGAAGGCGACCGCGTGAAGAAGGGCCAGGTGCTGGCCCGGCTGGACGACAGCGCGTACAAGGCCGCACTGGACGCCGTCAAGGCGCAGGCCGCCGCCGCGCATGCGCTGGTGGCGCAATACCAGGCGCAGCTGGCGCAGAACGAGCGCGATGCGACGCGCCAGCAGTCGCTGGCCGCACAGGGACTGGTGCCGAAACAGACGGCGGAACAGGCACGCACCCTGGTCGACAGCACGCGCGCGCAGCTGGTGTCGCAGCAGAAGCAGGTGGCTGCGGCCGATGCGCAAGTGGTCGAGGCGCAGGTCAATTTCGACTACTGCGTGATCCGTGCGCCGTTCGACGGCGTGATCACCACCAAGGACGCCCAGGTGGGTGAGATCGTCTCGCCGTTCTCCGCCGGCGGCGGCTTCACCCGCACCGGCATCGGCACGATCGTCGACATGGAGTCGCTGGAAGTGGACGTGGACGTGAACGAGGCCTACATCGGCCGCGTGAAGCCGGACATGCCCGCCGAGGCCGTGCTGGACGCCTACCCGGACTGGAAGATCCCCGCCCACGTGATCGCCATCGTGCCCGCCGCCGACCGCGGCAAGGCCACGGTGAAGGTGCGCGTGGCACTGGAAAAGAAGGACGCGCGCATCGTGCCGGACATGGGCGTGCGGGTGTCCTTCCTCGAACAGAAAGCCGCGAACGTGGCGCAGGCGCCGAAGGGCGTGCTGGTGCCGGCCAAGGCGATCGCGCAGCGCGACGGCCGCAGCGTGGTGTTCGTGGTCGCCGGCGGCAAGGCGCAGCTGCGCACGGTGCAGCCGGCGACGCAGAACTACGGCGACATGAAGCTGATCCCGGACGCGCTGCAGGCCGGCGACGCGGTTGTGTTGTCGCCGCCGGCCGCGCTGCGCGACGGTGCGGATGTACAGACGGAAACAGCGAAACCCTGAGGCTCGCAGGAGCGGCCGTAGGAGCGGCTTCAGCCGCGATTCCAACCCCACGCCTTTCGCGGCTGAAGCCGCTCCTACGCCGCCCGTATCTAACACGCAGACACACATCGGAGAAACAGCAATGGACACACTGATCCAGATCCGCGACCTCTCCAAGGTCTACGAGCGTGGCAAGCAGAAGGTCGAGGTGCTGCACCACATCAACCTCGACATCGCCGAGGGCGACTTCCTCGCGCTGATGGGGCCGTCGGGCTCGGGCAAGACCACCTTGCTCAACCTGATCGGCGGCCTCGACTCGCCCAGCGCCGGCAGCATCGGCGTGGGCGGCCAGCGCATCGACCAGCTCGGCGGCGGCGCGCTGGCGAAGTGGCGCGCGTCCAACGTGGGCTTCGTGTTCCAGTTCTACAACCTGATGCCGATGCTCTCCGCGCAGCGCAACGTGGAACTGCCGCTGCTGCTGACCAAACTCTCCGGTGCGCAGCGCAAGAAGAACGCGGCCATCGCGCTGCAACTGGTGGGGCTGGCGGACCGCGCCTCGCACAAGCCCAGCGAACTCTCCGGCGGCCAGCAGCAGCGCGTGGCGATCGCCCGCGCGATCGTCTCCGATCCCACCCTGCTGGTCTGCGACGAGCCCACCGGCGACCTCGACCGCCAGAGCGCCGAGGACGTGCTGGGCCTCTTGCGCACGCTCAACCGCGAGCACGGCAAGACCATCGTGATGGTCACCCACGATCCCAAGGCTGCCGAGTACGCGGACCACACCCTGCATCTGGACAAGGGCACCCTCGTCGAACAAGCGACGGCCTGAGGACGGCGCCATGAAATACTTCCATCTCATCTGGGCCGCGCTGTTCCGGCGCAAGACCCGCACCATCCTCACCCTGGTGTCGATCGTCGCCGCGTTCCTGCTGTTCGGCATGCTGGACGCGGTGCGCACCTCGTTCGACCAGGCCGGGCAGAGCGCGAACGGCGCCGAGCGCCTGCAGACCGGCTCGAGACTCTCCTTCATCCAGACCCTGCCGCAGGCGCTGGAGACGCAGATCGCCAAGGTGCCGGGCGTGAAGATGGTGACCTACGCGAACTGGTTCGGTGGCGCCTACCAGGATCCGCACAACCAGGTCTTCAGCTTCGCGGTGGCGCCGAACTACCTGGATGCCTACCCCGAGATCGAGGTGGACCCGGCCCAGCGCAAGGCGTTCGACGACACGCGCACCGGCGCGCTGGTCGGCGAGACGCTGGCGCAGCGCTTCCACTGGAAGGTGGGCGACAAGATCCCGCTGCAGTCCACCATCTTCCCGGACAAGAGCGGCAACAAGACCTGGACCTTCGACATCGTCGGCATCATGCACGCGAAGGACAAGAAGTCCGCGGGCTTCTACGACCAGATGTTCCTGCTGCACTGGAAGTACTTCGACGAGACCACGCCGTACAACCGCGGCACCGTGGGCTGGTACGTCACCCGCGTGGCCGACGTGAACCAGGCCGACCGCGTGGCGCGGGCGATCGATGCGCTGTCGGCGAACTCCGATCACGAGACGCGCACGCAGACCGAGCAGGCCGCCACCGCGAACTGGATGAAGCAGCTGGCCGACATCGGCCTGATCGTGGGCTCGATCATGGGCGCGGTGTTCTTCACCCTGCTGCTGCTGTCGGGCAACACCATGATGCAGGCGGTGCGCGAGCGCACCTCGGAGCTGGCGGTGCTGAAGACGATCGGCTTCTCCAGCCGCAGCGTGCTGGCGATGGTGCTGGCCGAATCGGTGCTCCTGCTCTTGATCGGCGGCGTGCTCGGGCTGGGGTTGGCCGCCGTGCTGATCCCCGGCGTCAGCGCGCACAGCGGCGGCATGCTCAACCTGCCCACGGTGGGTGCCGGCAGCTGGGTGCTGGGCCTGGTACTGATGGTGCTGATCGGCCTGCTGGTGGGCGCGCTGCCGGCAGTGCGCGCGATGCGACTCAACATCGTCGATGCGCTGGCCGGGCGCTGAGGAGAACACCATGAAAAGGTTTTTCATCAATCTTGGCCTGCTGATCGCGCTGGCCGTGGCGCTGGCGATCTGGGTGAGGCTGCAGTGGCCGGTCGTGCTGGCGCTGGTGGTGCTGGGTGCGCTGTGGATGGCGTTCACCCGCCACGGCCGGCAGGCCGCCTCGGTCACCGGCGTGGGCATCAGCACGCTGCGCCAGCGGCTGGGTTCGTCCGCGGTGATCGTGATCGGCATCGCCGGCGTGGTCGGCGTGCTGGTGGCGCTGCTGGCGATGGGCGAGGGCTACAGCGAGACGCTGCGCAAGACCGGCAACGTCGACACCGCCATCGTGATGCGCGGCGCCTCGGCCTCCGAGGTGATGTCGGTGCTCGACCACGACAGCATCGTGCAGATCGTGCAGACGCCGGGCATCGCGCGCGACGCCAAGGGCCAGCCGCTGGCCTCGCCGGAACTGGTGGTCGCCGCCAACCTGCCGATGAAGGGCGGCAGTGCCGACGACGAGGGCAGCGTGCAGCTGCGCGGCGTGGGCGACGAGGCCTGGGCGGTGCGGCCGCAGGTGAAGATCATCGAGGGACGCAGGTTCAATCCGGGCATGCGCGAGCTGGACGTGGGCAAGGGTGCGGCCCAGCAGTTCGCCGGCCTGGTGCCCGGCCACCAGGTGCGCCTCGGCAGCCAGCTGTGGACCGTGGTCGGCGTGTTCGCCTCCGGCGATGCGATGGATTCGGAAGTGTGGGGCGACGCCAACGTGGTGTCCGACACCTACCGCCGCGGCAGCAGCCGCGCCTCGGTCGTGGCGAAACTCGCGAACCCGCAGGCGTTCGACGCGTTCAAGGCCGCGCTGGCGGCGAACCCGCAGCTGAAGGTGGACACCGACACCACGCTTGCCTACTACGCGAAGCAGTCCGAGGGCATGAGCACGGTGATCCGCATCATGGGCATCACGGTGGGCCTGATCATGGCGATCGGTGCGATGTTCGGCGCGCTCAACACCATGTTCGCCGCGGTGGCCACGCGCGCCCGCGAGATCGCCACGCTGCGCGCGATCGGCTTCCGCGGTCTGCCGGTGGTGGTGGCGGTGATGCTGGAGACCATGTTGCTGGCCCTGCTCGGTGGCGTCATCGGCGGCGCGCTGGCCTGGCTGGTCTTCAACGGCTATGGCGCCTCCACCCTCGCCGCCGGCACGGTAGGCAAGCTCAGCTTCGAACTGGCGGTGACACCCGCGCTGCTGTGGACGGGCCTGAAGTGGGCGCTGGCGATCGGTTTCGTCGGCGGCCTGTTCCCCGCCGTGCGCGCCGCGCGCTTGCCGGTGACCACGGCGCTGCGCGAGCTTTGATCGGACGTCGACTGCAGGAGCGCACCCCCGGATCAAGTCCGGGGCAGGCTCTGTGCGCGAATGGCTCTTGACGAAGAGCGTTCGCGCACAGGGTGCGCTCCTACGGCATCACCGGCGCCACGTAAGTCAGCGTGAGGCCCAACAGCCACAACAACCCCAGCACCAGCGGCACGTGCACCAGCAGCTGCACGAAGGTGTAGCCCACCACGTCGCGCGCCTTCAGGCCCAGCACGCCGAGCAGAGGCAGCATCCAGAACGGGTTGATGAGATTCGGCAGCGCCTCGGCGGCGTTGTACACCTGCACCGCCCAGCCCAGGTGCACGTGCAGGTCGTTCGCCGCCTGCATCACGTAGGGCGCCTCGACCAGCCACTTGCCGCCGCCGGAAGGCACGAAGAAGCCGAGTATCGCCGAGTACGCGCCCATCACCGCGGGGAAGCTGTCGGTGCTGGCCACGTGCACGAAGAGCTGCGACAGGCGATGCGCCAGCGTGGCGCCGTCCGCGCCCTGCGCGTGGGTGAGCAGGAAGGCGATGCCGCCGTACAGCGGAAACTGGATCAGCACGCCCGCGGTGCTCGGCACCGCGCGCGCCACCGCGTCGAGGAAGCTGCGCGGACGCCAGTGCAGCAGCAGACCCACGGTGAGGAACAGGAAGTTGTAGGTGTTGAGATTGGCGATCGCGCTCACCGCTTCCTTGGTGGCGAATTCATGCGCGAGCCAGCCCAGGCCCAGCAGGCCGATCAGCACCGACAGCAGCGGGCTGTATTCCAGCCACTCGCCGGGGCGCGTGCGCGGCGGCAGTTCCGGCACGGCGGCGGCTTCGGTGACGCCGAAATCCTCCGCGGTGCGCGCGTTCCGTTCCGTTGGCGCGGTGAACCAGCACACCAGCAGCGAGGCCACGATCAGGCAGGCGGTGAGCGCCAGCGATTGCCACAGAAAGAGGGTGCTGGTGAACGGCAGCACGCCGGTGATCGCCAAGAGGCCCGGCGGCATGCTGGCCGGGTTCGCCTGCAACTGCGCGGCGGAGGACGACAGGCCCATCGCCCAGATCGCGCCCAGGCCGAGGTAGGCCGCCGCGCCGGCCGCGCGGTAATCCATGCGCAGGTCGGTGCGCCGCGCCAGCGCGCGCACCAGCAGGCCGCCGAATACCAGCGAGAAGCCCCACGACAGCAGCGAGGCCAGCATGCTCACCAGCGCCACGTAGCAGATCGCGCCGCGACCGCTCTTCGGCACCCGCGCCAGCAGGTCGATGAAGCGCGCCACCACCGGCGCGGTGGCCACCACGTAGCCGCCGATCACCACGAAGGCCATCTGCATGGTGAACGGGATCAGGCTCCAGAAGCCGTCGCCGAACGCATTCATCGTGGCCACCGGCGTCGAGCCGAAGGCCAGCGCGGCGAGCGCCACGATCACGACGCCCAACGCGGCGAACACCCAGGCGTCGGGATACCAGCGCTCCGACCACGCCGCGCTGCGCAGCGCCAGACGCGCCATCCGGCCTTCGTTCGTAGCGTTCATGCCCCGGCTTCCTCTCGTGCGATGCCGCGGGCATGGTGGCGCGCGGCCGGCGCGCGGGGCAAGCCGACGAAGGTCGAGGCACAGCTACGTGTAGGAGCGCACCCCCGGATCAAGTCCGGGGCAGGCTCTGTGCGCGAATGCTCTGGCGCTTCGATCAGCGTCGAAACATTCGCGCACGGGGTGCGCTCCTACGCTGCCCGCTTGTGCCGCGCCAGCGTGATCGTCGCCACGCCAAGCAGGATGATCGCCATGCCGGCGATTTCCACCGGCCCGACGTGCTCGCCCGCCAGCAACACGCCGAACAGCACCGCCACCGGCGGGTTCACGTAGGCGTAGCTGGTGGCAAGCACGGGGCGCGCGTGCTTGAGCACGTAGAGGTAGGCGCTGAAGCCGATCAGCGAGCCGACCACCACCAGATAGGCCAGCGCGAGATTCGCATGCAGCGTGGGGTGCGCGGGCAGCTGCTCGCCGCTGACTAAGCCCATCAGCAGCAGCGCCACGCCGCCGCACAACATCTGCGCGGCAGTGTTCATCGGACCGGCCGGCATGTCCTGCTGCTTGCTCCACACCGAGCCGAACGCCCACGCGGCAGCGGCCACCAGCAGCGCCAGCGCGGCGATGCGCGAGCCGGAGAGATCACCGCCGAGATTGAGCACGATCACGCCGGCGAAACCGACCAGCAGGCCCAGCGTCTCGCGCCGGTTCGGCCGGTGCCCGTACCAACTGCCGAACAGCGCGGCGAACAGCGGCATGCTGGCCACCGCCACCGCGGCGATGCCCGAGCTCACGCGCTCCTCGGCAAAGCACACCAGGCCATTGCCGAGGCCGAGCAGCAACACACCGACCACCGCCGCGTTGCGCCACTGCCGCCACGTGGGCGGCGCCACGCCGCGCAGGCGCAGAAAGCCGAACAACAGCGTGCCGGCGATCAGGAAGCGCACGCCGGCGAGCAGGAACGGCGGCCAGCTTGCCAGCGCGAAACGGATGCCCAGATAGGTCGAGCCCCAGATCACGTACAACGCCAGCAGCCCCAGCGGCACCAGCAGGCGGGAGCGGTCGACGGCGGCGTTTCCCGCGCCGCTGGCAGCGAGGGTGGTGGCATCGTTCATGGCGGGACTCGGCAGAGGGGTGTTGCGCGCGGCGCAGTCTACAGGCAAGGAGCCATCCGGGACTTCGACCGACGCCGCGCATCGTCGTGGGGGAACGGCGACAGCGTGGATGATGCAGGAGGCGCCTGCCTTGCGGTAGCGAGTCTTCCGCAAGGCAGGCTTGAGGCGGCGTCAAGGCGGGAGCCGTGTAGGAGCGCACCCTGTGCGCGAGTGCTTTTGCTTCGATCAACGTCAGAGCATTCGCGCACAGGGTGCGCTCCTACGGGTGTCCGCTAGCGTTTCGCACCGCGCCGCTCGCGCGCCAGCAACTCGCGCTTGCGCTCCACGCCCCAGCGCCAGCCGCCGGGCGTGCCGTCTTCACGCACCACGCGATGGCAGGGCACGATCAGGGCGAGGCGGTTGTTGCCGCAGGCGTTGCCTACCGCGCGTGCGGCCTTCGGTGTGCCGATTGCGGCGGCCAGTTCGCCGTAGCTGCGCGTCTCGCCCGCTGGGATCTTCGTCAGCGCATCCCACACCCGCCACTGGAACGCAGTGGCGGCCACGTCCAGCGGCGGCAGCACGGGCGCGGCGGCCTCGCTCCAGCCCAGCTCGCTGGCGATGCGGGCGATCACCGCGTCCAGCCATTCCTCGCGGCCCGCGTCCACGCGTTCGCGCGCGGCCTGCGGGAATTCGGCGGCGAGCCGCGCCGCGAGTTCGGCGTCGTCCGCGCCCAGGGTCACCGCGCAGATGCCGCGCGCGGTGGCCGCCACCAGCAAGCGGCCCAGCGGCGTGGCGGTGGTGGTGTAGCGGATGCTGGCGCCCGCGCCGCCGGCGCGGTAGCTGGCCGGGGTCATGCCGAGCAGACGGTCGCTGTGCTCGTAGACGCGGCTGCCGGAGCCGAAGCCGGCCTCGTACACCGCGTCGGTGACCGCCGCGCCGCCCTGCAGCGCGGCCTTGAACTGGCCGAAGCGGCGGGCGCGATGGTATTCGGCCGGGCTCACGCCATAGCGGCGGCGGAACGCGCGCTGCAGGTGGCCGGGACTCAGTTGCGCGAACTGCGCCAATACATCGAGCGTGGGCGCCGCGTCGGCGCGCTCGATGCGGGCGCGCACGCGTTCGAGGGTATCGGCGAGGGGAGCGGGGCGGGCGTTCATGGCGTCATCCGATGGTGCGTGCCGCCATGTTGTGCCGGGGCGACACTGGGCACCATCCGGATCCTGCGCTGGAGCAGGTTCTTCAGTGCGCGACCGGGCGACCCTGGCGGATCACAACGAACTCGCCTTCCAGCACGTCCGGCGCAGGCTTGTTCGGCGTGTTCGCTGCAGCCCGCGGCATGCGGGCCTGCTTCCACTGCCGCCATGCCAGCAGGATGGCGCCACCGATCAGCAACACGCCGGCCACGGCCAGGCCGAACACCAGCAGCACACCCAGCACGACGACGCCGATCAGCAGCGACAGGGCGCGCACCAGCGGGTGGCGGGAACGACGGGGCGAGGGCAGATGAAGGCGCATGTGTTAAAAATCCGTGTGCTAAAATCAATGAGTTACGCGCGACACCATGAGGCCATCCGGCCTGCGAGACAAGTGCCGATGGATACCGTTTTCCCCACCTCCCTGCTGTGCCGGCTGGACGCGATTCCCGACGGCGGCGCCACCGCGATCGAGAGCGTGGCTGCGCTAGCCGGCGAGAGCGTGATCGTCGATCGCCGTGGCGACGCCGTGCGCGCCTGGCTCAACGTCTGCCCCCACGCCGGCCGTCGGCTGGACTACGCGCCGGGCCAGTTCCTGCTCAAGGATGAATTGCTGATCTGCGCCGTGCACGGCGCCAGCTTCGACCGCCGCGATGGTGTTTGCGTGGCCGGCCCCTGCCGCGGCGAGCACCTGCGCGTGCTGGCCGTGGAGTTGCGCGATGGCGAAGTGTGGTTGGTCAGCGAAACAGCATATTGATCGACACCAGGGTGACGATCAGCATCGCGAGCGTCAGCGGCGCGCCCACGCGCAGGAAGTCCCGGCCCTTGTAGCCGCCGGGGCCGGTGACCATCATCAGCGCGGGGTGGCCGGAGCTGAGCAGGAAGGTGTTGGACGAGGACACCGCCACGATCAGCGCATAGGCCGAGGGGTTGCCGCCGGTGGCCACCGCCACCGAGATCGCGATCGGCACCATCATCACGGTGGCGCCCACGTTGGACATCACCTGCGAGAACAGCAGGGTGAGCACGGCCAGCGTGCCCTGCAATACCCACGGCGAGGCGTGGCCGAGGTAGTGCAGCACGTACTGCGCCAGCCACGCGGCGGTGCCGGTGGCGTCCATCGACCAGCCCAGCGGAATGAGGCACGCCGTCACGAAGATCGTCTTCCAGTTGATCGCCTTGTAGGCCTCGTCCATGTTCAGCACGCCGGACAGCAGCATGCCGATGGCGCCGCACATCATCGCGACGGAAAGGTCCAGGTTGGTGAACAGCGCCAGGCACTTGGCCAGCACGAAGAAGCCCACCGCCTGCCAGATCTTGCCGGGGCGCTGCTCCTCCTTCGGGATGTCGGTGACCACCACCAGGTCGCGGTCTTCCGAGGCCAGCGAGAGGTCGCGCCAGGTGCTGTGCACCACCACGGTGTCGCCGGCGCGCAGCGTCACCGCGCGCACGTCGTCGCGCAACACCTGCTCGCCGCGGTTCACCGCCAGCACCGAGATGCCGAAGCGCTTGCGCAGGCGCAGCTCGCCGATGGTGTGCTTGATGAAGCGCGACACCGGCGGGATCACCACCTCGGAAATGCCCGCGCGGGTGGGGTTGAACAGCTCGGTCAGCTGGCGCATGCGGGTGGACAGCCGGCACAGCTGGTTGTTGGCGAAGCGGTTGAGCTGCTCGCGCGGCCCCAGCACGCCGAGCACCGAACCCACCCAGATCACATGGTCGGCCGGCGGCGCCATGCGCGCCTCGTTGCCGCTCTTGATCGCCAGGATCATCGGCGAGTCATGCAACTGCTCGGCCTCGCCGATGCTCATGCCCACCAGCGGGCTTTCGGCGGTGACGGTGAGCTCGGCGGTCTCGCCCACGATGCCGTAGGTGTCGGCGAAATAGCTCTCGGTGCGGCCGGGCGTCACCTTCAGGCGCTCGTCCTCGTGGCCGGGCAGCAGCTTGCGGCCGAAGAAATAGAAGTACGCCACGCCCACCGCGGCCAGCGCGAGGCCGGCCGGGGTGACGCTGAACAGGCCGAACTTCGGGATGGTGTGTGCGCCCGGCAGCAGGTTCGCGTTCGCGCTGGCGATCAGGTCGTTCAGCACGATCAGCGGCGAGTTCGCGATCAGCGTGGTGTTGGTGCCGGTGAGGATGCAGAACGCCATCGGCAGCAGCAGCTTCGACAGCGGCACGCCGGTGCGCGCGGACAGTCGGCTCGACACCGGGATCATCAGCGCGGCCAGCGCCTGGCTGGGGATCACCGCGCTGAACAGGCTGGCCATCAGGTTGATCACCAGGCCGAGGCGCGACTCCATGCCCTTGGCCAGCCGCATCACCATGTGCGCGGTGAGGTTGAGCACGCCGGCGCGATCCAGCCCCTCGCCCATGATCATGATCGCGATGATCGCGATCACCGCGTTGCCGGCGAAGCCATTGAACACGCGGTCGGAGGGGATCACCCCGGTGAGGCCGATCACCACCACCACCAGCAGCGCCACCATGTCGGCGCGGATCCACTCCAGCACCAGCATCAGCATGGTGAAGCCCACCAGCCCGAGCACCAGGATCATTTCGGGGGTGAGCGTGAGTGGCACTAGCGCGCTTCCCGGACGGGCACTGGACGTGGGTGGATGCGGGGTGGCAGTGGCGGATTCACGCTGCGGCGCTCGTCCCTGGCAGGATCGCGCAAGTATAAGCGGCGCGATGCAAGGGCTGGTGAACCGCCGCTCCATTCCAGGACATGCTTTTTGCGTTCGCCTCCTCTCCCCGCCGGGGAGAGGATTGAGGAGAGGGGCGGGAGCTCGCCAAGGAACTGATCGAAGCGTGCTTCGATCCAGGCCTTCGCAAGCGCGCCCCTCACCCCAACCCTCCCCCCGGAGGGGGGAGGGAGCAAACGAGACGCGGTGTGCCCTCTCCCCAACCCTCTTCCTCGCTCCCCAAAGCAGGGCCATCCATGGCCCTTCCCCGCGTCCGCAAGCGGGAGAGGGGGCAAACGAAACGCCGCCCAGGGCGGCGTTGCTCTTATTTGATTGGAGCTCGATACAGCAGATCCCACACCCCATGCCCCAGCTTCAGCCCGCGCCGCTCGAAGTGGGTCTCGATGCGCCATGCCGGTTTCTCGGCGTACTGGCCGGGAGCGAGGGCATTGCGCCAGTCCGGCGCCGCTTCCATCGTTTCCAGCATGTGCTCGGCGTAGGGCTGCCAGTCGGTGGCCAGGTGCAGCAGGCCGTCGGGCGCCATGCGCGAGGCGAGCAGGGCGACGAACGCCGGCTGGATGATGCGGCGCTTGTTGTGGCGCTTCTTGTGCCAGGGATCGGGGAACCAGATGCGCGCCTCGGCCAGCGTGCCGGGCGGGATCTCGTTTTCCAGCACCTCCACCGCGTCGTGCTTGTAGAGGCGCACGTTGCGCGCATCGCGTGCGGCCAGCGCATTCATCAGCCGGCCCACGCCGGGGCCGTGCACTTCCACGCCGAGGTAGTCGCGCGCCGGGTCGTGCTCGCTGGCCCAGGCCAGCGCCTCGCCGTTGCCGAAGCCGATTTCCAGCACCAGCGGCGCCTGCCGGCCGAAGCGGGCGGCGTAGTCCTGCGCACTGCCCGAGTAGTCGATGCCGAAGCGCGACCAGTGCTCGTCGAACGCGCGCTGCTGCGCCGGCGTCATGCGGCCTTCGCGAAGGACGAAGCTGCGGATGCGGCGGAGATGTTCGGGGACGGGGTGATCGGTCATATGGAGCGGAACGTTTCTTGGGGATGCCTCACTCCGATTGGAGCTGAGCTTCGGTAAACCACCACCGTTCGTCCTGGGCGTAGGCCCGAAGGGCCGGAGTCGAAGGACCATCTGCGGCGGCGCTTCGACTCCGCTTGCTTTCGCAAGCTACGCTCAGCGTGAACGGGGTCCATCACGGCGGCTCGAAACAAACCGAGGCTCCCCGAGGGGGTAGAGCACTCAGCCGATGGTGCCGTCGATCGGGCTGGACGCCGAGGCGTAGCGCTTGCGCGGGATGCGGCCGGCCTTGAACGCGGCACGGCCGGCCTCGATCGCCAGCTTCATCGCGTGCGCCATCAGCACCGGATCCCGCGCGCCGGCGATGGCGGTGTTCATCAGCACGCCATCGCAGCCCAATTCCATCGCCACCGCGGCGTCGGAAGCGGTGCCCACGCCGGCGTCGACGATGATCGGCACCTTCGCGTTCTCCACGATCTCCAGCAGGTTGTAGCGGTTCTGGATGCCCAAGCCCGAGCCGATCGGCGCGGCCAGCGGCATTACCGCCACGCAGCCGATCTGCTCCAGCTTCTTCGCCAGGATCGGGTCGTCCGAGGTGTAGACCATCACGTCGAAGCCGTCGGCGACGAGTTCCTCGGCGGCCTTCAGCGTTTCCACCACGTCGGGGAACAGCGTGCGCTGGTCGCCGAGCACTTCCAGCTTCACCAGCTTGTGGCCGTCCAGCAGTTCGCGCGCGAGCTTGCAGGTGCGCACCGCGTCGGCCGCGTTGTAACAGCCGGCGGTGTTCGGCAGCAGGGTGAACTCGTCCGGCGGCAGCACGTCGAGCAGGCTGGGCGCATTCGCGTCCTGGCCGATGTTCACGCGGCGGATCGCCACCGTGACGATCTCGGCGCCGGCGGCCTGCGAGGCGCGGCGCGTCTCGTCGAAATCCTTGTACTTGCCGGTGCCGGTGAGCAGGCGCGAGGCGTAGCTCTTGCCGGCGATGACCAGCGGATCGGTGACGTCGAGGGTCTTGAGGTTCATGGGGAATATGAAAGTCGGTTTGAGGAACCTGGGATTCATCCGCTGCGCGGATGGACGATGTTGCTAAGCTCGCGCATCCTGCGCTCGCCAAGCAACCCGGCCCTCGGCTCCTGCCTCGGGCGCTCGCTCGTGCGGCTGATGCCCTTCAAGGCATCAACCAGGCGCACGCGCTCACCCTCCGCCGATCGCGTGCACGATCTCGACCTGGTCGCCATCGGCAAGCGTGCGGCTGGTGTGCTGGCTGCGCGGCACGATCTCGCGGTTCAGCTCCACCGCCACGCGTCGGCCGCCATAGCCGGCGGTTTCCAGCAGCTGGGCGATGGTGGTGGCGGGAGCGCAATCGCGCGGCTGGCCGTTGAGCGTGATCTGCATGCACCCATTGTAGCCGCTGGCGCCGGATCGCGGCGCCAGCGGTGGCTGCGGGCCTCAGTGTTGCTGCTCATCCTTGCGCGGCGGTGGTGGGGCCTTGCGCGCCGGTTCGGCGCGCTGCTGCGATTGCGCGGCGGGGCGGGGCGCCTCGTAGCGCGGTTGCGGTTGCTCGTATCGAGGTTGCGGTTGTTCGTAGCGAGGTTGTGGCTGGTAGGCCGGCCGGGCGTACTCGCGCGGCGGCTGGTATGCCGGCTGTGGCGGGTTGTCCGCCCGTTCGGAACGCGGCGGTGCGGCTTCGCGCATCGGTTCGGCGCGCTGCGGCTGGTAAGGCTGTTCGCGCGGCCGCACGTAGGCCGGCGCGGGAGCGCGCTCGACCGGTGCGGCGGGCTGTGCGGGCTGTGGCGCACGCTCGAAGTGCGGTGGTTGCGGCAGCGTGTTGGCCGGGCGCTCGTTGCGATAGTCCGGTTGCCGGCGTGCCTGTTCCGGGCTGGCGACGTAGCTCGCGCCCGGCTGTGGCGCCTGGCGCGATTCGGTCGGCGTCGCGCGGCGGATCGGTTCGACCGCGGGCAGGCTGCGCTCGTCGCTGCGCGGATGGGCGAAGCGCGCCGAGGGCAGGGCGCCGGCCTGCGTCGGAGCCGGTTCCGCACGGCGCACGTCCGGCAGGTTGGCGGGGGCATTCGGGGTGCGCATCGTGCGCGATGGCGGCGGGACGGCGCCGGCCGCCTCGGCCTGCGGCGCGGCGGCCGGGCGCGGCGCGCCACGGCCGTTCAGCACGCGCACGTTCGCGAACGGCGTGGCCGCGCGTTGCGGCATGCGCGCGTTTGCCGGGGTGAAGTTCGAATGCACCGCAGGCAACGCGGCCGGTGGCGGCGTGCGCGCCACCACGTTGCGGCGGAAGTCGGCGGTGGGCAGCGGCCGCGCCTGCGGCCCGCGCGCCGGCGCCACGCTGCGCGGGGCGGGGCGCAGCGCGGTCACGCCGCGGGCCAGTACCGGCGCGGCGGCGAGTTGGCGCGGGTCGACGCGTAGCAGGTCGCGCTGCACGCGCCGGCCGCCGGCGAAGGCCGTGCCGGACACCGCGGTGAAGCCGCGCGGCGCGGCGCGGTTCGCGTAGCGCTGGTTCTGCGGCGCGCGTCCCTCGCGGTAGTAGTTGTACTGGTTGTTGATGTTGTTGATGACCGTGGTGCGGTAGACGGTGTTGTGCACGTAGATGTTGGTGACGTTGACGCGACGGTAGTAGTCGCGGTCGCAGTGGTACCACGGGTTGTAGACCTCGCCCGGGCCGAGCGGGAACCAGCCCACCGGCGCGTCGCCGCCGATGCCGACCGACACGCTCCAGCCGCCGCCGCCCACGAAGGCCACCAGCGCCGGCGCATACACCGGGCGCGCCACGATCGGTCCCGGGATCCAGCCCCAGGCGCCGCGGATGTACGCCCAGCGGCCGTAGTGGTAGGGCGCGAAGCCCCACGGCGAATCGTCCACCCAGGTCCAGCCCCACGGCGCGACGTAGGCCCAGTGGCCGTCGCGGTACGGCGCCCAGTCCGTCGGCACCTGGCTGGGGTACCAGACCGCGCCGTAGTCGGGGCTGCTCTGCCAGTTGCCGTACTGGTCGAGGTCCTGGTAGCCGACCACGTCGTCGGACACGTAACGGCGGGTCTGCGATTGCGCGTAGCGCTGGTCGCGCTCGCTGCTCCACGCGTCGAAGGCGTCGCCACCGCCGATGTCGCTGACCGTCAGCGCCGCCAGCGAGGCGTCGTCGAACTGGTAGCTGCGGCCCCGGAACACGTCGTGCTGCGCGTTGTTCTCGCCGTAGACCGTGGCCTGGCCGTCGAACACGGTGACGCGGGTGCCGTTGCCGCCGTTGTCCACGTCCACGCGAAACGTGCCGGGGCTGGTGACCACCAGCGCCAGCGTGGGCGTGTCGATCTCGTAGCTCTGGCCCTGGTCGAGGTGGCGCACGCTGAGGTTCAGCGCGCCCTGGGTCAGCTCCACCTGGGCGAGGTTGTCATTGAGGTTGAGCAGGCCGAAATCGGTGCCGCCGGCCATGCGCAGCACGCCGCCGCCCAGCTCCAGTTCGGCACGCGAACCGTCGCCGGTGGAGAGGCGGTCGCCGGTGGTCAGTGGCCGGTTGAGGTCGGCGCTGGCCCAGTCCTGGCTGCCGGCGGGCAGGAAGCCGAGGTCGCCGGCGATGTACGACAGCCGCGCCACGCGGTCCGGCGGCGCGGCGTCGTTGTCGTCGGCGGATTGCGCCTGGGCCAGCGCGGCCACGGCGCACAGCAGCAGCACGGCCAGCGGTCGCCCGCCGTGGCGCCACGAGGCAAGCAGGGAAGCAAGCACACGCATCGGAGTCTCCCGGTTCCAGGCGCAACGCGAGCGGCGGCGGTGGCCGTCCCAAGGCACGCTGCGCGACGTGCATTGACGGCCCGATTATGCCTACGGTCGGGATTAGGCCCGGCTTAGTTTTCGCGGCGACTGCGACCATGGTTCAGCGGGCGGATATCCAGCGGCCGGCGACGGTTCATGCCGGTGCGGCCGGGCGGCGATTTCCACCGCGCCGTTTCCCGGGTTACCATCCGCCGGCCGATGCGGGTGTAGCTCAATGGTAGAGCTGTAGCTTCCCAAGCTACTGACGAGGGTTCGATTCCCTTCACCCGCTCCATGGCTTCCCCGCCATGGCCTGCCGCCCCATATCGCCACCCCAGCGAGCGCGCCTACACCGATGACGGATCCGATCACTCCGAGCCCGCTCGTGCCGGGGCCGACCGTGCCGGGTCCGACCGTACTGGGCTGGCGCGAACGGCTGGCGTTGCCGCAGTTGGGCATCGCCCAGCTCAAGGCCAAGCTCGACACCGGCGCGCGCAGCAGCGCGCTGCACGTGGAGACGCTGGACAGTTTCCTGCGCGACGGTGCGGTGTGGCTGCGTTTCACCGTGCGCGCCGGGCGGCATGCGTCCGATGCGGTGCGTTGCGAGGCGCGCGCGCTGGACCGGCGCGTGGTCACCGACACCGGTGGCCGCCGCACCGAGCGCTGGTTCATCCGCAGCGAGATCCTCTTGGCGGGGCGGCGCTTCGAGGCCGACATCAACCTGACCGATCGGCAGCACATGCTGTTCCCCATGCTGCTCGGCCGCAGCGCCCTGCACGGGCGCTTCGCGGTCGACCCCGCGCGCGCCTACACCCAGCCCCGGCTGCCGCTGGCGGCCACGGACCATCCATGAAGATCGCCATCCTCTCGCGCAACACGCGCCTGTACTCGACCCAGCGGCTGGTGGACGCGGCGCGCGCGCGCGGCCACGTGGTGCGCGTGCTCGACCCGATGCGCTGCTACGTGCGCATCGCGCCCGGGCACGTGGCGATGCGCTACAAGGGCAAGCCGGTGCGCGACATCGACGCGGCGATCCCGCGCATCGGCACGCAGAGCACGTTCTACGGCACCGCGGTGCTGCGCCAGCTGGAGACGATGGGCGTGTACACGCCGAACTCCTCCGATGCGGTGCTGCGCGCGCGCGACAAGCTGCGCAGCCTGCAGATCCTCGCCGCGCAGGGCATCGCGATGCCGGTCACCGTGTTCGGCGACAACCCCGACGACACCGAGGACCTGCTCGCGATGCTCGGCGAGCCGCCGCACGTGATCAAGCTCAACGAGGGCAGCCAGGGCAACGGCGTGGTGCTGGCCGAGAAGCGCAGCGCCTCGCAGAGCGTGATCGAGGCGTTCCGCGGCCTGTACGCGAACTTCCTGGTGCAGGAGTTCATCGCCGAGGCGAAGGGCTGCGACCTGCGCTGCTTCGTGGTCGGCGGCAAGGTGGTGGCGGCGATGCAGCGCGAAGCCAGCGCGGGCGATTTCCGCGCCAACCTGCATCGCGGCGGCAGCGCGGTGGCGGTGAAGCTGAGCGCGGCCGAGAAGCTCATCGCCGTGCGCGCCGCCGAAGCGCTGGGCCTGGGCGTGGCCGGCGTCGACCTGCTGCGTTCGGAACGTGGGCCGCTGGTGCTGGAGGTGAACGCCTCGCCGGGGCTGGAAGGCATCGAGGCGGTCACCGGCGTGGACGTGGCCGGCGCGATCATCGAACTGCTGCAGGCGCAGGTGGGCGGCACCCAGCGTGTCGCACGACGCAGCAAGACAAACGCGACATGAATGCCGCGCGCGGGGTTAACCCGGTCCTAACCCCCGAGCTTCTATAAACGATTCCGCTGTCGATTTGCCCGAATCGTGCCGTGAGGTTCGACGACGGTGGATGGCGGTAACGGGACGAGCCCTGTACCCGGATGCGACGGCGACCCGCCGGCACATCCGGGTTTTTTCTTGGGCGAGTTTTCCCGGAAGCAGTCATTCAGGCCGGAGCCGGTTGACCGCGAGTTATCGGTGCCGCAAATGTTAAGCTTGCGGCTGGGCCGGCCCGTGCCGCCGGCGACACCATGGAGCAGCGCATGCGCGTACTGGTGATCGAAGACAACAGCGACATCGCGACCAATATCGGCGACTATCTGGAAGATCGTGGCCATGTGGTGGACTTCGCCGGCGACGGCGTCACCGGCCTGCACCTGGCGGTGGTGCACGATTTCGACGTGATCGTGCTCGACCTCACCCTGCCCGGCATGGACGGCCTCGAAGTGGCGAAGAAGCTGCGCCACGAGGCGCACAAGCAGACGCCGATCCTGATGCTTACCGCGCGCGATGCGCTGGAGCAGAAGCTCACCGGCTTCGAGTCCGGCGCCGACGACTACATGACCAAGCCGTTCGCGCTGCAGGAACTGTCCGCGCGGCTGGAAGTGCTGGCGCGCCGCGGCAAGGGCCCGCAGAGCCGCGTGCTCAAGGTGGCCGACCTCACCTACAACCTCGACACGCTCACCGTGAGCCGCGCGGGCAAGGCGATCCAGCTCAATCCGATCGGCCTCAAGCTGCTGCAGGCGCTGATGGAAGCCAGCCCCTCGGTGGTGACGCGGCAGGATCTGGAACAGAAGGTGTGGGGCGAGGAGCTGCCCGATTCCGACTCGCTGCGCGTGCACATCCACGGCCTGCGTGCGGCGATCGACAAACCGTTCGACAAGCCGCTGATCCACACGCGGCACGGTATCGGCTACAGGATGGTCGAGCCGGATGCAGTCCAGGCGTAAGCTCCGTTTCCGCCTCGTCCTCTCCTTCGCGCTGTTCGGTTTCGGCCTCAGCGTGCTGTTCGCCGTCGCCTCGCTGTACGTGCGCTCCAAGGTGGAAGATCAACTGGTGGTGTCGGCGCTGCAGCACGACGTCGATCAGGCGGTTGATCAGATCATTGCGCACCCCGACCAGCAGACGCACTCCGAATTGCTGGAGGCTTGGTTCAAGAGCGACCGCACGCTCTACAAGATGCCCTTGTCTTGGCAGAACCTGGCCACCGGGGTGCACGACATCACCGAGACCGACGCAAACGGTGTGCTGCGGCACTACAAGCTGGCGGTGCGGCGCAAGGACGGCATCATCGGTTTCGTGCGCTACGACGTGGGGCGCGAGGAACTGGGCAAGCGTCAGCTGGTCACTTCGCTGATCGCGGTGGTGCTGCTGTTCAGCCTGTTGTCGCTGGCGATCGGCCTGTGGCTGTCGCGCAAGGTGCTGAAGCCGGTGACCCTGCTGGCGAACCGCCTGCGCGATTTCCGCAAGGCCGGCAAGGCCGAGCCGCTGGCGCAGCATTTCGCCGACGACGAAGTGGGCGAGCTGGCGCACGCGCTGGACGAATACGCCGCGCGGCTCACCGCGATGGTGGAGCGCGACCGCGAGTTCAACTCCGACGTCAGCCACGAGCTGCGCACGCCGCTGGCGGTGATCGCCAGCACCACCGAGCTGCTGCAGGGTTCGCCCGACCTCACGCCCAAGCTCGCCGAGCGGCTGAAGCGCATCGAGCGCGCCTCGCGCCAGGCCACCGAGCTGATCGAGGCGCTGCTGCTGCTGTCGCGCGCCGAGCGGCGCGGCCCCACCCGCGGCGAGACCACCGAGGTGGCGAAGGTCGCCGCCGACGTGATCGAGAGCCAGCGGCCGCAGGTGCGCGGCAAGCCGCTGGAGATCGAACTGGCGGCGCACGAGCCGGTCAGCGTCAACGCGCCGGCCTCGGTGCTGTCGGTGGCGCTCACCAACCTGATCGGCAACGCGATCAAGTACACGCTCGAAGGCACCGTGCGCGTCGAGGTGGGCGCGGGCCGCATCGAGGTGATCGACACCGGCCCCGGCATCAAGCCGGAGGATGCCGAGAAGCTGTTCCAGCGCGGCGTGCGCGGCGAAGGCGCGGGCGGCAGCGGCGCCGGCCTGGGCCTCGCCATCGTGCGCCGACTGTGCGAGCTGTACGGCTGGGAAGTGTCGATGCGCCCGCGCAGCGACGCGAACGGCGCGATCGCCAGCATCGTGTTCGGCTGAGCATCCCGCGCGCGGAAATTCTGTAGGAGCGGCTTCAGCCGCGACCGTGGCGCGAGGAATCGCGGCTGAAGCCGCTCCTACGGCCGCTCCCGCGCGGCGATCAGCGCAGCTTCAATGCCAGCCACGACAGCAGTGCCAGCAGGTTGATGCCGAGGTGCGCGGCGGCGGGGCCGCCGACGGCGAGCACGAAGGCCTGGCTGCCGAAGTGCGCGGCCAGCCCCAGGTGCGGCGGCAGGTGCAGGGTGGCGAACACGTTGACGTAGCCGCCGCAGTGCAGCGCCCAGCTGAACACCGGCGTGGCGATCAGCGGCAGCTGCAGCAGCTGTGCCCAGCCCGACCAGCGCACGCCGCGCTCACTGTTCTCCAGCAGCAGCACGCCGGCCACCAGCACGAAGGCGTACAGCGCCAGGCCGATCAACGCGACCACGCTGTCGTGCGCGCGGAACGGCAGCAGGCGGTACAGCATCTGGATCATGCCGTAGCCGCCGCCGGCCACTTCGAGGATGCCGATCAGGCGGAACAGGATCTGGCGCACGTGGCGTCCCTTCTGGAAAAGCGCGCAGCTTACGCGATCAATACGCCGCGCGCTTCTTCCACGATCACATGCGGCACGAAGCACGCGCTGTCTTTCGTGATCGGCGTGGCATCCTCGCGCAGTCCCATGCCGCAGGCGCGGTCGCCCACCACCCAGCTGCCGATCAACGGATAGCGCCCGTCGAACGCGCCCAGCGGCTGGCAGGCCTGGCGGATGCACGGCCCGCCGTAGGGGCCGCCGGTGGCGAGTTCGCGGCCGTCCGGGAGCCGCATCGCGATGTTCGCGCCCTCGCGCGAATGCAGCGGCTTGCGCACCCAGCCACGCGGCAGTTCGCCGCCGTCGTCGAATGTCGCCGGCAGCAGGTTGGGATGGCCGGCATGCGCCTCCCACAGCAGCGGCAGGATGCCCTTGTTGCTGAGGATCGCCTTCCACGCCGGCTCGATCAGCTGCAGGCCGGAACGTGGCAGGTGGCGGCCGAAGGGTTCGCGGAACAGGTCCTCCAGCGGGTACAGCTTGAACAGGCAGCCGATCACCTGGTCGTCGAGGTCGGTGTAGCGGCCGTCGGCGGTGATGCCGATGTCCTCGATCGCCAGCTGCTCGCAATCGATGCCGGCCTGCAGCGCGCAGTCGCGCAGGTAGGCGACGGTGCCCTGGTCTTCCGTGGAACCGCGCACGGCGGCGAGCCTGAACGGCCGCGCGATGGAGCGCGCGATCGTGCCGAACGCCTCCACCAGCGATTCCTGGATCGAGTTGAACTGGTCGGCGCCGGCCGGCAACGCGCCTGCCGCAAGCTGGTCCTCGAGCCATTGCCACTGGAAGAACGCCGCCTCGAACAGTGAGGTGGGCGTGTCGTAGTTGAGCTCGTAGAGCTTCGCGGGGCCGGTGCCGTCGTAGGCGAAATCCATGCGGCCGTAGAGGTGTGGCGCGCGCTCGCGCCAGCTTGCCGCGATCCAGTCGCGGAAGCCCTCCGGGATGGCCAGTCTTTCCATGTCGCGTTCGCTGCCCACCACGCGCCCGACCATGTCCAGCGCCATCGCGTGCAATTCCTCGGTGGGCGCCTCGATGTCGCGCTCGATCTCGCGCAGGCTGAACGCGTAATACGCTGTCTCGTCCCAGTACGGCGCATCGTCGATGGTGTGGAAGCCGAAACCGCAGGCGGCGGCCTTTGCACGCCAGTCGGCGCGCTCGGCACAGGCGACGCGGCGCATCAGCCGCCGGCGCCGCGGCTGCCGGCGGATTCGCCGAAGCCGCCGCGGCTCACCGTGACCGCGCGATCCGGCGTGGCGCTGATTGGCACCATCGCGGTGCCGGTGCCGCCGCGGTACACGCCGCCGGCGCCACCACCCGCGGCCGGGCGCTGCCAGCCGCCATTGCTGTCGCGGAACGCCGGCGCGCTGTTGAAGCCGCTGGCGGCCGTGCCGTTGCGCAGCATCTGCGACAGGAAGAAGCCGGTCATCATCGGGCCGAAGAACGAGTGACCACCACCGTCGTTGCGCTCCGTGCACTTGTCCGCACCGTAGTTCGCCTCGCATTCCGCGCGGTTGGCGAAGCGCGGCGCTTCGGTGGTCGCCTCCTGCTGGGCCTTGGCGAACGCCTGTTTGCAAGTGGCGCTGTCGTTGGTCGCCGCCACGCAGGCCTCGACCGAGGTGTACAGGCCTTGGCGCGAAGCCTCCGAATCGGAGTTGCACGCGGTCAGCAGCAGCGGGGCGCTGCCCATCAGCAGCAGGGCGGCGGTGCGGGATCGTTTCATGGTCGTGCTTCGCAGGATATTCCGCCGAGTTTGGCAGTTCGCACGGGACTCAGGAAGCCCTCGTCCGGCAGGATCAGGCCAGCGCGTCGGCCAGCTCGTGCAGGTCGGCGATGTGCTCGTCCCACCAGCGCGCCTCGGCCGCGAACGGGAACGCGGCGGGGAAGGCGGGATCGTGCCAGCGCTGGGCGATCCAGCCCGCGTAATGCAGCTGGCGCATCGCGCGCAGCGCGGGCACCAGCGCGAGTTCGGCGTGATCGAAGTCGCGCAGCTGGGTGTAGCCGTCCAGCAGGGCGCGCATGGCCGCGTCGTCGCTGGCGAGCATCCACAAGTCCTGCACTGCCGGGCCCATGCGCGCGTCGTCGAGGTCGACGAAGTGCGGGCCGGCATCGGTCCACAGGATGTTGCCCGGATGGCAGTCGCCATGCAGGCGCAGCGTGCGCACCGGGCCGACGACGGCGAGGCGCGTGGCCACCGCAGCGTCCAGCCGCTGTGCGGCGTTGTGGTAGGCCGCGTGCTGGTGTGCGGGCAGCAGGCTGGAAGTCAGCACGGCCTGCATCGGCTGCGCGATCAGCGTGGCGCGATCCAGCGTGCCGCGCTGCGCGAACGGCCGGCGCGCGCCCACCGCATGCAGGCGCGCGAGCAGGCGGCCCAGCCATTCCAGTTGTTCGCGCGACTCCAGCGAGGGCGCACGGCCGCCGCGGCGTGGCGTCAGTGCGTAGCGGTAGCCGCCGTGCTGCAGCAGGCTGCGGCCATCGAACACGAGCGGCGCCACCATCGGCACCTCGTCGTCGGCCAGCTCACGCGCAAAGGCGTGTTCCTCCAGGATCGCCGCATCGCTCCAGCGCCAGGGGCGGTAGAACTTCGCGATCACCGGCGCGTCGTCTTCGATGCCCACCTGCCACACGCGGTTCTCGTAGCTGTTCAGCGCGAGCAGGCGTCCGTCCGGCCACAGGTCGCAGGCGGCCACGGCGTCGAGCACGAGGTCGGGGGTGAGGTTCGAGTAGGGCGCCGCTTCAGTCATATGAAGCTCCATGATCGAAGGTGCTCAATGCAGCCTGCGCGCTCGATCAGGCGAACCCGCTCACCGCGTTCGCCTCCTCTCCCCTTGGGGGAGAGGATTGAGGTGAGGGGTCGGGGCTCGCGGAAACGCGCATCGAAAGCTGCTTCGAAATTGCCGTGCGGCAAGATTGGCCCCTCACCCCGACCCTCTTCCTCGCTCCTCAAAGCAGGGCCATCCATGGCCCTTCCCCGCGTCCCAGAGGGAGAGGGAGAAAAACGTGATGGCATCACTTGGTCACCACCTCCACCGGCACCACCGCCATGGTGATGCGCGACACGCACACCAGCTTCTGCCGTTCGTCCTCGATGCGGATCTCCCACACCTGGGTGCTGCGGCCGATGTGCAGCGCCTTGGCGGTGCCGGTGACGGTGCCTTCGCGCACGCCGCGAATGTGGTTCGCGTTGATCTCCAGCCCCACGACGCCGAACTTCGCCGGGTCGAGCGTAAGCATCGCCGCGCTGCTGCCCAGCGTCTCGGCCAGCGCCACCGAGGCGCCGCCGTGCAGCAGGCCGTAGGGTTGGTGGGTGCGGTGGTCCACCGGCATGGTGCCGCGCAGCCAGTCCTCGCCGATCCCGGTGTAGCGGATGCCCAGCGTCTCCAGCATCGTGTTCGCGGCCCAGCCGTTGATGCGGGCGAGGTCGGTGTCCTGCTGCCAGATGCCCATGGTCGTCGTTGCCTGCGGGAAAACCCGCATTGTCGGACCAGGGCCATCGCGGCGACAATGTGCGGGTGTTCACCGTTACCCTGCAAAGCACCGGCCGTCGCTTCGACGTGGCCGCGGGCGAAACCGTGCTGGAAGCCGCGCAGCGCGCCGGCATCGCCCTGCCGTACTCGTGCCGGGCCGGCGTCTGCGGCAGTTGCAAGGCCACCCTGCTGGCCGGCCGCTGCGAGTACCCGCGCAACCCGCCGCTGGCGCTGGACGCCGACGAGCGCGCGCACCACGCCGTGCTGCTGTGCCAGGCGGTGCCGGCCAGCGACCTGCTGCTGGCGGCGCGCGAGGTGGCTTCGGTGGAGGACATCGCGCGCCGCCGCCTCGACGTGCGCGTGGTCGAGAAGCGCCTGCTGGCGCCCGACGTGACCGGCCTGCACCTGTTGCCCGCCGACGGCGAGCCGCGCCTTCGGTGGCTGCCGGGGCAATACCTCGACGTGCTGCTGGACGGGGGGCGCCGGCGCCCGTTCTCGATCGCCAACGGGCCGCAGCCGGATGGCGCGATCGAGCTGCACGTGCGCCACGTCGCCGGAGGCGGCTTCACCTCGCGGGTGGCCGACGGGCTTGCGGTGGGCGACACGCTGCATATCGAAGGACCGCTGGGCACGTTCGTGGCGCGCGAGGATTCCGAGCGGCCGATGGTCTTCATGGCCGGCGGCACCGGCATCGCGCCGGTGAAGGCGATCGTCGAGCACTTCCTCGCGCTGGGCACGCGCCGCGCGATGGACGTGTACTGGGGCGTGCGCCATGCGGCCGACCTGTACCTGCGGCCGCAGATCGAACAGTGGCAGCGGCAGGCGCGACAGCTGCGCTTCCATGCCGTGCTGTCCGACGTGGCGCCGGATACCGCCGCGCCGCTGCGCGCGGGGCTGGTGCACGAGGCGGTGCTGGCCGATCACCCCGATCTTTCCGGCCAAGACGTCTACATGAGTGGCCCGCCGGCGATGATCGACATCGCGCGTCACCGCTTCGTGGCCGCGGGCCTGCCGGAAGAGCGGCTGTACTACGACTCGTTCGACTACGCGCCGGACGTGCTGGCGCAGATCATCGCCAAGCGCGCTGGTTTCCACCTGTAGGAGCGGCTTCAGCCGCGACAGGGTGCCGTGGATCGCGGCTGAAGCCGCTCCTGCAGCCGCTCCTGCGCCGTGCCTATTTGTTGCCTTTCGCCACCGGCAGCTGCGCCGCCTGCCAGGACAACACGCCGCCGCCCAGGGTGTAGACCTTCTGGAAGCCGGCCTTGACCAGTCGCTGCGAGGCCTTCGCCGAGTTGCCGCGGCCGTCCTTGTCCATCACCACCACCGGCAGTTCCCTGGCCTTGGCCAGATCCTTGTGCTCAGGGTCGAACTGGCTCATCAGCACGTGGCGCGCGCCGGGCACGTGCATCTTCTCGAAGTCGGCGATCGCCGAGAGGTCGATCAGCAGCGGGCTGTCGCGGTTGATCAGCTGAGTGAGGCCGGCCGGTGTCAGCTCGCGGCTCTTGCCGAACAGCAGGCCGACCTGCACCACGATCAGCGCGATCAGCAGGATCGCGAACAGCGCGGCCAGCGCCGCATGGTTGCCGATGAACTGGGGCAGCTTGTGCAGGAAATCTTGCATGTCGGGTCCACGGGGCGCGACGGTCGCGCCGGTACGGTCAAACCGGCGATTATACGGACATCCGTTGCCGCCATGAGCTTCGGCCGCCGTCAGTCCTGCCGGATGTCCGGCAGGCCGCTTTCCAGCCACCAGTGCTTCAGCTTCTCGTCGTAGCGCCAGACCTGGCGCGTGGTGATGCTGCGCTCGGCCTGGGTGTGGATGTTGATGAGGCGGATCTGCACGGTCTGCTGCACCTCGTTGTCGCCCAGCGGCACCGGGCCGGCGCCGTCGTCGTAGTCGCTCACCGTCACCTGCCGGTACCGCGCCAGATCGAGATCGGTGGGTGGGTGTGCCTTGAGCACCGCGGGGTCGACGAACTGCAGCGCGCTCTGCAGGCCGTTCCAGCGGACCGCGTTGCCGTAGGCGGTGAGCGTGGAAGTCAGGGCGTCGTTGCGGGTGCTGGCGGCGCAGCCGGCGAGCAGCAGGACGGTGCTGGCGATGAGCGGAAGCAGGATGCGGCGCATGCGGTGTTATCCCCCGGGGAACCGCGCCATTCTGCGGCGGCGCGCGCGCCGCTTCAATCGGAGAGCTTCAATCGCGGCGCTTGGCCACGAAACGGGCGGTCAGCGTGGCGGCGGGCTGGCCGTCCGTGCCGGGTACGCGGCAGGCCACCTCGATGCGCGCCTTGCCGCGCGCATGCAAGGTGTCGAAGAACATGGCCCAGTCCGCGCCTTCCGCCAGCCGCGCCTCGGCACGGAAATCCGCCCACACCGGCTGCAGGTAGCGCACCGTGGATTCGCCCACGTACACGTCGCAGTCGTGGCCGCGAGCGCGCAATGCCAGTTCCACCAGGCCCCAGCCGCACAGCGTCATTAGGCTCACCAGGCTGCCGCCGAACGCGCAACCCTTGTCGTTGACGTTCGGCGCCAGCGGCGCGCCGAGCACCAGCAGGTCGTCGTCGTGCGCCTGCAGTTCCAGCTCCATCGCCCGCGCCAGCGGGATCTTGTCGCGGATGAAGCGGATGAGGTCGTGCGCGGCGTCGGTGCCTGGGTTCACGGGCGATGGGTTCACGGACTGTCCATGGGCGGGCGATGGCAGCCGCTACACTGCGGGCTGGCCGAATCATGCAGATGTGGGGCGCGCGTGGTTTCCTCAAGTGCAAGCAAGTCGCCGGCGTTGCATGGTCGCGTGGTGGTGATCACCCGCCCGGCCGGCACCGCCGCCGCGCTGGCAGGGCGCGTGCGTGCGTGCGGTGGCGTGCCGCTGCTGTTGCCGGGGCTGTCGCTGCGTGGCGCGACGGATGGCACGGGCCTGCGTGCGGCGATGCGCGCCGCGCTGGGCGATGACGTGCTGGTGTTCACCAGTCCCGCCGCGGTGCGCTTCGCCGCCGCCCTGGCGCCCCTGCGCACGAAGGCCACTGTGCTGGCGGTGGGGCAGGGCACGGCGCAGGCGTTGCGCCGGCATGGCGTGTCCGCGCAGGCGCCGTCGCGGCAGGACAGCGAAGGACTGCTCGACCTGCCGGCCGCGCAGGCCTTGCGCGGCCGGCGCGTGGCCCTGGTCGGCGCACCCGGCGGTCGCGGCGTGCTGCGCGGGCAGCTGGCCGCACGCGGCGCGCGTCTGCGCGAAGTGCAGGTGTACCGGCGCGTGCCGCCGCGGCTGGATAGCCGGCATGTCGATGCCGTGCTGGCGCTGCCGCGCTCGGCGCGCGTGCTGCTTTCCAGCGCCGAGGCACTGCAGAACCTCGTCGACTTGTTGCCGCTGCCGGCGCTCGCGCGCCTGCGCGCGGCGGTGGCCGTGACCAGCAGCGCGCGACTGGCGCAGGCGGCACGCACGGCGGGTTTCGCGCGCATCGTGCAGGCCGAGTCCGCGCTCGCCGCCGATCTGCTCAGGGCCGCGGCGTTGCGCTGATCGTTTCACGGCCTTGCAACGAACGCCCCGGGCCTGCCTGTTAGCATGCCGGGCATGAGCGAACACGAGCCCGCACCGTCCGCCACGCCTGCGTCCACGCCGCGTGCCACGAAACCCGCCTCGCGCGACGCCGCCCCCCGCGGCGGCAGCGTCGCGCTGGCCCTGCTGCTGGCCTTGCTGGCTTTGCTCGCAGCCGGTTACGTGGGGTGGCGCCAGTGGCAGCAGCGGCAAGGCCAGGCCGCCGATGCGCAGACCTTGAACGCCTTGCAGCAGCGCGTGAGTGCGCTGGAATCCACCCTGGCCAGCGTCGGCGGCGACCGTACGAACCTCGCCCAGCGCCTGGATGCCGCCGACCAGCTCGACCGCTCGTTGCAGGCTGCGCAGCAGTCGCAGGGCGATCGCCTGCGCCAACTGGAAGACGCGGTGGGCAAGCTCTCCGAGAACACGCTTTCCGCGCGCGATGCCACTCTGCTCGACGAGACCGAGTCGCTGCTGCGCATGGCCAGGGAACGCTATGAGCTGTTCCACGACGCGCAGGGCGCGGCGGCGGCGTATGCGCTGGCCGAGCAGGCGCTGGCTGCGGTGAACGACAGTGCGTTCGCGGGTTTGCGGCAGAACATCGAGGCGGAACGTCGCGCCTTGCTCGCCAGCCAGCCGACCGGCCAGGCCGAGGCGCTGGCCAGGCTCACGGCGTTGCGCGGCATGCTGCCCACGTTGCCCCTGAAGCCGCTGGACGCGCCGGCGAGCGCGTCGTCGACCAGCGCGTGGTCGCGCATCGGCCGCGCGTTGGCCGGCGTGGTCAGCGTGCAACGCGACAACGGCGCACCACTGGCGGTGGCCGATGCGCGCTTCGCCCGCGAGCTGCTGGCGCTGGATCTTGCGCAGGCGCAGGCCGCGCTGCTCGCGCACGATCCCAAGGCCTTCGCCGCGGCGCTGCAGCGCGCCGACGCCGGGCTCGCCAGCCAGTTCGACGGCAGCGCCGAGACCGTGCAGCAGGCACGCAACACGCTGCAGCAACTGATCGATGCCGCGCCGAACAACGCGCCGGTGCAGCTCGGCGCCGCGCTCACCGAATTGCGCAACCTGCGCGCGGTGCATGCGCTGTCGAACAACCCCGCGCCTGCCGCCAGCGCGGCAGTGCCCGCGCACGGTGCGGGAGCCGCGCGATGAGCCTGTGGCGCTGGATCCTGCTGCTGGTGATCGTCGCCGCGCTGGCCGCGTTCGGCTGGCACTGGGTGGCGGTCGATCCCGGCTACGTGCTGGTGCGCCTGCGCGGTTGGCGCGTGGAGACCACGGTGGTCGCCGCGGTGCTCATCCTGTTCGCGGCCTGGGCGGTACTGATCTTGGCGTGGCGCTTGCTGCGCTGGCCGTTCGGCGCGCTGTCGCGGCGGCATCGCCGGCTCAGCCGCAAGCGGCTGGCTGAGGGCCTGATCGCGCTGATGGAAGGTCGCCACGGCGACGCCGAGCGCGACCTCAACCGCGCCTCGCGGCTGGATGCCCTGCGCGGCGTCGCCCTGCTGGCTTCCGCCGAAGCCGCCTCGCGCCGCGGCGAGCACGGCCGCGCGCTGGAAATCCTCGCCGAAGCTTCGCAGGCCGCGCCGCAGGCGGCCCGCGTGCTGCGCGCCCGCGTACTGCGCCGCGACGGCAAGGCCACCGAGGCGCTGGCCCTGCTGGTGCCCGATGCCGACAAGGCCGCGCTGCCGCCCGGCGGCTGGCGCGAACTGGCGCTCTCCGCGCTGGCCGCGGGCGACACCCGCCGCGCGCTCGCCGCGCTGGAACCGCTGCAGAAAAGTGGCGCGCTGGGCACGCGCGGCTATACCGCACTGGAAGCGAAGGTGCTGATCGCCGCGATCGACGCCGCGCCCGACGGCGCCGCGCTCAACACGCTGTGGTCGCAACTGCCCAAGACCCAGCGCCGCGCTCCCGCCGCGATCGACGCCTACGCCCGCCGCGCCGCCGGCTTCGGCCTGGTGCTGCCGGCGATGGACGAACTCGAATCCGCGCTGCGCCGCGAATGGTCGCAGGAACTGGTGGAAGCCTACGGCGTGCTCGCCGGCGGCGACCTCGACGCGCGCCTGCGCCGCGCCGAAGGCTGGTTGGCCGACCATCCCAACGACGCCGCCCTGCTGCTCGCCACCGGCCGCATCTGCGTGCGCGCCAAGCTGTGGGGCAAGGCCCGCCAGTACCTCGAACGCTCGCTGGCGCTCGAACCAGGCGTGGGTGCGTGGGAAGCGCTGGGCGATGCCTGGCAAGGCCAGGGCGACGCCACGCAAGCGCAACGCTGCTACCGCAACGCGCTGGCCATGACCCGCGGCGAAACCGTGCGCCAGTCCGCCAGCCAGACCAGCGGCGTGATCGACACCAGCGCCATCGCGGTCGAGGAGCGCGACGAGCACGGGGTGCCGCGGTTGCGCGGGTAGGTTGCCCGGCGAGGAGCGCGTGCCCGGCAAGCGCTGATCGCAACGATGGGTGCAGGGTCGGACCCGCAGCTCCCCGTCGATCCGCAGCATGCAACTCCCGGAGCCGGGTGTTTCCTTGCACTCCCGGGCGTTTGGGTGCATAGAGGCCTTCGGGCCTCCCTTGACGTACCTTCCGTGTCCCGCCGGCCACGGCCCGGGCTGGCATCACCCGTCTGGAGCGACCATGGCTACCGCGATCCTGGAGAAGCTTGCTGCTGCCCCCCGTTACCCCACCCTGCGCGTCACCGAGAGTGCCGATGCCGCCGTGCACTGGTGTCACATGCACGCCGATCTGGCCAGCTCGCCCGGCCGCGCCTGCTTCAAGCCGGCACTGGTTGCCGACATCCTGCAGTACCAGAACGTCCTGGGCGACCGCCTGCGCCGGGAGCGCATGTTCGGCGAAGCCGGGCTGCGGCACGTGGTGCTCGCCTCCGACTGCGATGCGTTCAACCTCGGTGGCGACCTGGAATACTTCTGCGACGCGATCCGCCACCAGAACCGTCCTGCCCTGCTGACCTACGCCCGACAGTGCGTGCGCGGCGTGCATGCGTTCCATGCCGGGCTCGATGCCGACGTGCACAGCATCGCGCTGGTGCAGGGCGATGCGCTGGGCGGCGGCTTCGAGGTCGCGCTGAGCTGCCACACCATCGTGGCGGAGGAAGGCGTCGGCATGGGGCTGCCGGAGGTGCTGTTCGACCTGTTCCCAGGGATGGGCGCCTATTCCTTCCTGTGCAAGCGCATCCCGCCGCACCGGGCCGAGCAGCTGATGCTGAGCGGCGATATCCTGTCCAGCGAAGAGCTCTACAAGATGGGCCTGGTGGATGTCCTGGCCCCGCGCGGGCAGGGCGTGCAGGCGGTCGAGGAAGTCATCCGCGGCAATCGCCGCATCCCGCACGCGCGCATGGCCATGCATCGGGTCCGGACGCTGGCGCAACCGGTGACCCTGGAAGAAATGATGGCGATCACCGAGGTCTGGGTGGATACCGCATTGCAGCTCGGCGAGAAGTCGCTGCGGACCATGGAGCGGCTGGTGCGCGCGCAGTACCGCCGGCACGGCGAACCAACCGCCGCGCAGGCCTGATCATGACGGCTTCGGGTTGTCCTCGCGCGCGGGTAGCCAGCTCCCGCGCGCTTGCAGCGCCTGTTCGCCGTCGTGCAGGCGCTGGGTCAGGCTTTCGCAATGGCGCCGCCAGTCGCGGTCCAGTTCGAAGGTGGTCATCCGCATCAGGGCGCCGCTCAAGCCGGCGCACTGCACCAGGCCGAGATTGCCGGCGATCCCCTTCATGGCATGGGCATGGTCGCGGAACTGTTCCCAGTCGCCCGCCGCTCCGGTCTGGCGCATCTTGGCCAGCGCCACCCGCGCGTCGGCGACGCACTGGCCGATGAAGTCGGCTTCGAAGACCTTGCCCATGCCTAGCGATGCGAGTTCGTCCAGCACCGAGGGGTCCAGCACTTCCGCGGAGGAGGTATGCGCGACCGGTTGCGGGTTGTCCTGCTCCTCGCCGTCGCAGCCGCTCAGGATCGCCGCAATGGCGTCGAGCAGTCTGCCGGCGGCAAAGGGTTTGGTGATGAACGCGCGCGCGCCGGCGTTGCGGCAGGCCTGGGCCGATTCAGGAGTGGCATCGGCGCTGATGATCACCACCGGGGTACGGGCACGCGAGCCCGCTTCCATCACGCGCAGCTGACGCAGCAGGTCGATGCCGCTCAGCGACGGCATGTGCAGGTCCAGCAGCGCCAGCTCGAAGCCGCCACCCACCAGCGCATCGAGCGCGACTTCGCCGTCCTCCACCGTCATCACCCGGTGCCCGGCCTTCTGCAGCACGCCCTGCAGGAGCAGGCGGTTGGCGGCATGGTCGTCGGCGACCAGCACGCGCGCCGACTTGACCCGCGCGCGATGGCGCGAGAACGGATCGGCGAATGCGATGACGTTGTGCGCGGCCGACGGCGCGGGCGACAGGCGCGCGTCCACGGCCGGCGCTGTGCCGCTGCCGGTTGTGTGCGCGGACTCGTCGGCGAGATCGAACGGCAGCTCGACCCAGAAGCTGCTGCCGACGTTCTCGTGGCTTTCGAACCCGATCGATCCGCCCATGGCCTCGGTCAGGCCCTTGGCGATCGTGGTGCCCAGACCGCTGCCCTGGTGCTTGCGGACCAGGCTGTTGTCGACCTGCTCGAAGGCCTCGAACAGCCGCGCGCGCGCCGATACGGGAATGCCGATGCCGGTATCCGACACCGTGAAGCGCAGGCGCACCTGTCCCGCGCCGGCCACGGCCGATTTCGCCACCGTCATGTGGACCTCGCCCGACGCGGTGAACTTGATCGCGTTGCTGAGCAGGTTCACCAGCACCTGCTGCAGGTGGTGAGCGTCGCCGCGGAGTTGCGTGGGGACTTCCCGCATCACCGTCACCGCGTAGTCCAGCCGCTTCGAGCGTGCCTCGGGGCGCAGCATCAGGTTGATCTGCTCCAGCAGGGCGTGCAGGTTGAAGCTTTCCTGCTTCAGCCGCAGCTTGCCGGCCTCGATCGCCGAGATGTCCAGCACATCCTCCACCAGCGCCAGCAGCGAGCGGCTGGCGGCCTGGATGGTTTCCAGGTAGCCGCGCTGCTCCGCGTCCAGCCGGGTGCTCGCCAGCAGCTCCGACATGCCCGACAGCCCGTTCAGCGGCGTGCGGAATTCGTGGCTCATGTTGGCGAGGAAGCGGCTCTTGGCCAGGTTGGCGCGCCGGGCTTCCTCGATCGCGGCGGTCAGCGCCTTGAGCAGGGCGGCGAAGTACAGCGGCACCGCGACCAGGCCCAGCAGCAGTCCCCAGGACAGGTAGCGGTTCTGCAGCCAATAGGGGGTGAACGTCATCATCTCCCCGAACGACAGCGTGGCCAGCGTCGTGGATGCGTACAGGTAGCGCGGCCCGTAGCGCATGCCGTTGCCGATCGTGACCCACAGGTATGCCGCGTACAGCGGGGAGGCCGATTCGCCCTGCAGGTACATGACGCCGCCGATCGCCGCGTAATCGGCCAGCATCCCCAGCCAGCGCCGCAACTCCGACGGCTGCGGCGCCACGAGGATCGCGACCAGCAGGCCGATCGACAGACCCAGTTCGCCGAGCAGGATCAGCCAGGTCGAGAACAGCGCCGGGGTGTCGTTGCCCCAGCCGACCTTCCAGCCGAGATAGATGGAGAACAGCAAGGTGATCGCGATGCGCACGAATACCTGCGCATGCTCGCTGTCCGCGCGCCCGCGCAACCGCTGGCGCACCCAGGCCAGGGCCGGGCGCAGGCCGTCAACGCCAGTCACGATGGAGCGGAACATGGGAGTAGCGTTCGCAGATGCCGTGCAGGCGCGGCAGGTTGTCCATCAGGGCGCGCACGCAGGCCGGATCCAGCAGCACACCGCTTTGCGTGCCGATGTACTCGAGCGCGCGCTCGATGCTCCAGGCCTCCTTGTACGGGCGCGGCGACAGCAACGCATCCAGCACGTCGGCCACGGTGGTCACCCGCGCCTCGATCGGGATCGCCTCGCCGGCCAGCCCGTCCGGGTAGCCTTTGCCGTCCCAGTGCTCGTGGTGGCGCAGCGCGATCTGCGCGCCCGCCTGGATGAAGCGGCTCTGGCTATCCTGCAGCAGCTGGTAGCCGATGCGCGGGTGCTGTTGCATGCGTGCACGCTCCTCCGCGTCCAGCGGGCCGGGTTTCAGCAGGATCGCGTCGGGGATGGCGATCTTGCCGATGTCGTGCAGCGGCGCAGCCAGTTCGATCATGCGGACCTGATCTTCCGGCAGCCCCAGCCCCTCCGCGATCAGTCCGGCGATGCGCGCCATGCGCTCGAGGAAGGCGCTGGTGCCGGCGTCGCGGAGTTCGATGGCCCGCGCGAGCCGCGACAGCGTTTCGCGCTCGCGTTCCTCGACTTCGTGCATGCTGGCGAGCAGCCGCTGCTCCAGCGACAGCGAGCGTTGCTTGATCGACTCCGACTGCTGGCGCAACTGCAGCAGGTTGCGGCAACGCGCGCGCAGCTCGCGCGGATGGATCGGCTTGACCAGGAAATCGATCACCCCGGCATCCAGCGCCGCCTGCCGCACCGGCTCGTCGCCCACCACCGTGACCAGCACGATGGGCACGTCCCGGTTCCGCAGCGGCTTGCGGAAGGCCTTGGCCATCTCCAGCCCGTCCATGCCCGGCATGCGGTAGTCCAGCAGCAGCAGGTCGGGCCGGTTGTCCTCGCACCAGTCCAGCGCCGCCTGTGGCTCGCCGAAATCGTGCACGACGAGCTGCGGCCCGATGTCCTGCACGATGTGTCGCAGCATCGTGCGGGCCGAAGCCTGGTCGTCGACGATCACGACATCCATGCAATCCTCCTTTCAGCCAGAACGCAGGAAGGCGCGACTGTCGGCATCCTCCCCGCAATCCGGCGCCTTGGCAAGGGCCGGCCGGCGGGTTTGGCCACCCAAACAAGCGCGGTCGGAAACAGCGGGAGCGGGGTTTGCTTTCCGATATCGGCAGCCTCGTTGCCGGCTGGAATCGACATGATCTACAAGGGCGTGAGATTGGCGTACGCCGCCACCAGCCACTTGCTGCCCGCGCCCGCGAAATTCACCTGCAGCCGGGTGTGCGTGCCGCTGCCTTCGGCGCTGACCACCACGCCTTCGCCGAAATTGGGGTGGCTGACGCGCTGGCCCAGCTTGACCGGCAGGTCTTCCTGCAGCGAACTGGTGTCAGTGTAGCGGCCGGCGCCGGCGTACAGCGGGCGGCTCACCTGCACGCGCGGGCGCACCTCGTCGATCAGTTCGGCAGGCATCTCGGCGAGGAAGCGCGAGGGCCGCGCCAGCATCTCGGTGCCGTGCATCCGGCGCGATTCGGCGTAGCTGATGACCAGGCGATCGCGGGCGCGGGTGATGCCCACGTAGGCGAGCCGGCGCTCCTCTTCCAGCCGGCCTTCGTCCTCGGTGGAGCGCTGGCTGGGGAACAGGCCTTCCTCCAGCCCCACCAGGAACACCAGCGGAAACTCCAGGCCCTTGGCGGAGTGAAGGGTCATCAGCTGCACGCAGTCGTCCCAGGCCTCGCCCTGGCCTTCGCCGGCTTCCAGCGCGGCGTGCGAGAGGAAGGCGGACAGCTCGTCGAGGCCGGCGTCGATGTCTTCCTGGGTGCGCTCGAAGCGGCTGGCCACGTTGACCAGTTCGTCGAGGTTCTCGATGCGCGCCTCGCCGTTGCCGCGCGAATCCTTCTCGTAGTGGTCGCGCAAGCCGGTGTGGGTGAGCACGTGGTCGATCTGTTCGGCCAGAGGCAGCGCGTTGCTCCCCTCTCCCTCCGGGAGAGGGGCTGGGGGTGAGGGTTCGGGCGAAGGGGGGGTGTTCGGCGACTCCGGACCCTCTCCCCGACCCCTCTCCCGGGTGGAGAGGGGCTTGAAGGTGCGGGCCATCCCGTCGATCAGGGCGAGGAAACCCTTCACCGCATTCTTCGCGCGGCCCGCCAGCTCGCTGCCGGCGAGTTCGGCCAGCGCGGCTTCCCACATCGACGTGCGCTCGCTGCGGGCGCGGCGGCGCAGCACGTCCAGCGTGCGGTCGCCGATGCCGCGCGGCGGGGTGTTCACCGCACGCTCGAACGAGGCGTCGTCGTGGCGGTTGGCGGTGAGCCGCAGGTAGGCCAGCGCGTCCTTGATCTCGGCGCGCTCGAAGAAGCGCTGGCCACCGTAGACGCGGTAGGGGATGTTGCGCTGGGTGAGCTGTTCCTCGAAGTTGCGCGACTGCGCGTTGGAGCGGTAGAGGATCGCGCAGTCCTTCGCGCTGCCGTGTTCGGCGATGTATTCGCGGATGCGCTCGACCACGAAGCGCGCCTCGTCCTGCTCGTTGTAGGCGGCGTACAGCGCGATGCGCTCGCCCTCGTCGCCGGCGGTCCACAATTCCTTGCCGAGGCGGCCGCCGTTGCGCGCGATCACGTGGTTGGCGGCTTTCAGGATGGTGGCGGTGGAGCGGTAGTTCTGTTCCAGCTTGATCGTGCGCGCGCCGGGGAAATCCTTGAGGAACTGCTGCATGTTCTCCACCCGCGCGCCGCGCCAGCCGTAGATCGACTGGTCGTCGTCGCCCACCGCGAAGACCTTGCTAGTGCTGCCGGCGAGCACGCGGATCCACGCGTACTGCAGCGTATTGGTGTCCTGGAACTCGTCGATCAGCAGGTGCCGCCAGCGGTTCTGGTAGTGCTCCAGCACGGCCGGATTCTTCAGCCACAGCTCGTGCGCGCGCAGCAGCAGCTCGGCGAAGTCGACCAGGCCGGCGCGGCGGCAGGCGTCTTCGTAGGCCTGGTAGATGCGCACCAGGGTGTGCGTGACGGGATGGTCGCGGTGCTCGATCGCGTCGGGGCGCTTGCCCTCGTCCTTCCAGCCATTGATCGTCCAGGTGGCCTGGCGCGGCGGGAAACGGGCTTCGTCCAGCCCCAGTCCCGCGACCACGCGCTTCACCAGCCGCTGCTGGTCGTCGGCATCGAGAATCTGGAAGCCTTCCGGCAGGCCGGCCTCGCGCCAGTGCCGGCGCAGCAGGCGGTGGGCGATGCCGTGGAAGGTACCCACGGTGAGCCCCTGCGTGCCGCCGGGAATCAGCGACTCCAGCCGCGCGCGCATCTCGCCCGCGGCCTTGTTGGTGAAGGTGACGGCGAGGATCGCCCACGGCGGTACGCGCTCCACCTGGGTGAGCCAGCCGATGCGGCGCGTGAGCACGCTGGTCTTGCCGGAGCCGGCGCCGGCGAGGACGAGGTAGTGGCCGGGCGGGGCGCAGACGGCTTCGCGTTGCGCGTCGTTGAGCGAGTCGATCAGGTGCGAGACATCCATCGCACCCATTGTAGCGGCTGCGGCGCTCAGCCCTTCTTGAAGAAGCCGCCGATGGCCAGCAGTGCGCCCACCACGATGCCAGCGATACCCAGCCACTGCGGGAAGGCCTTGTCGTGGGTGGCGGTGAGCTTGGCCGAACCGAATTGCACCAGGGTGTCGGTGGTCTGGTAGCTGCCGTGGCCGAACACCACCCACAGGCCGGCGACGAGCAGGACCAGGCCGACAAGGATCAGGACGATGCGCATGGGTTCTTCCGTTGCGGAGGCCGGCCCGGAGTATACCGATGATGGCCGGTGGCGCCCTTGAAGAGTGCAGCCATGGATGGCTGCCCGTCTGACTTTCGCGATCACGGATGAGCGCACAAGTCGAGCAGTGCAGCCATGGATGGCCGCCCGTTTGATCTTCGCGTTCATGGACGAGCGCACAAGACAATCAGTGCGGCCATGGAATGGCCGCTTTTTGATCTTGTTCTGCGCTCACGGACGAGCGCACAAGTCCAGCAGTGCAGCCATGGATGGCTGCCCGATTGATCTCCGCATTCAAGGACGAATGCACAGGCAAACCCAAAAAAATGGCCCCGAAGGCCAGGGGGTGCCTTCGGGGCCGGGGAGGCGGAAACCCAGGGGAGAGGTTCCGCGTCCGGGTGGCTGTCCAGGGAGGTGTCCAGCCATGGATGCCGTTGCGTGCATCCGATGATTGAGAACGCGCGAATCCGGAAAAGTTCTACAGCCGGTGCAAAAAAGTCAGGTTCGATTCATTTCACGGAAACCCAACAACTGGGGCGAACCTAATGCGCCTCGTCCCAGTTCGCGCCCACGCCCACGTCGACGATCAGCGGCACCGCCAGTGCGGCGGCGCCCTGCATGCGCTCGCGTACGCCTTCGCGCACCGCGTCCACGGCGTCGGCACGCACCTCGAACACCAGTTCGTCGTGCACCTGCATCAGCATGTGGGCGTCGTCGTCGCGTTCCTTCAGCCACGCGGCCACGGCGATCATCGCGCGCTTGATGATGTCGGCGGCGCTGCCCTGCATCGGGGCGTTCACCGCGGCGCGCTCGGCGCCGGCGCGATGAGCCTGGTTGCGGGACTGCAGGTTCTCCAGGTACAGGCGGCGGCCGAAGATCGTCTCCACGTAGCCGTCGCGATGTGCCTGTTCGCGGGTGGCTTCCATGAAGGCGTGCACGCCGGGGTAGCGGGCGAAGTAGCGGGCCATGTAATCGCCGGCCTCGCCGCGGTCGATGCCGAGCTGGCGGGCCAGGCCGAACGCGCTCATGCCGTACATCAGGCCGAAGTTGATCGCCTTGGCGGCGCGACGCTGGTTGCTGGTGACTTCCTCGGGCTTGAGGCCGAACACCTCGGCGGCGGTGGCGCGGTGCACGTCGCCGCCTTCGTGGAAGGCCTTCAGCAGGCCTTCGTCGCCGGACAGGTGGGCCATGATGCGCAACTCGATCTGCGAGTAGTCCGCCGCCAGCACCTTCCAGCCCGGCGGTGCGATGAAGGCCTGGCGGATGCGGCGGCCTTCCTCGGTGCGCACCGGGATGTTCTGCAGGTTCGGGTCGGTGGAGGAGATGCGCCCGGTGGCCACCGCGCCCTGGTGGTAGCTGGTGTGCACGCGGCCGGTGCGCGGGTTCACCGTGCCGGCCAGCTTGTCGGTATACGTGGAGCGCAGCTTGGCGAGGCCGCGGTAGTCGAGGATCAGCCGCGGCAGCGCGTGATCGTCGGCGATCGCCTCCAGCGCTTCCTCGTTGGTGGAGGGCTGGCCGGTCGGCGTCTTCAGCTTGGCCCGCAGGCCAAGCTCGTCGAACAGTATCGCCTGCAATTGTTTCGGCGAGTCGAGGTTGAACTCGCGCCCGGCCTCCTTGTACGCCTGCTGCTGCAGTTCCAGCATGCGTTTGCCGAGCTGCTGGCTCTGCTTGCGCAGCTCGTCGACGTCGATCAGCACGCCGCGCTGCTCCATGCTGGCCAGCACGGGAATCAGCGGGATCTCGATCTCCTCGTATACCTTGCGCAAGGACGGCACGCTTTCGAGCATCGGCCACAGCGCGTGGTGCAGGCGCAGGGTGATGTCGGCGTCCTCGGCGGCGTAGCGGCAGGCGGTGTCCAGATCCACCTGCGAGAACGAAATCTGCTTCGCGCCCTTGCCGGCCACCTCCTCGTACTTCACGGTGTCGTAGCCGAGATAGCGCTTCGCCAGCGAATCCATGTCATGGCGCGTGGCGGTGGCGTTCCACACGTAGGATTCCAGCATGCTGTCGTGGCGCACGCCTGCCACCGCGATGCCGTAGTGCGACAGGATGTTGATGTCGTACTTCGCGTGCTGGCCCAGCTTGGGGCGGTTCGCGTCCTCGAACACGGGCTTCAGCGCGGCGAGCACTGCGTCGCGCGGCAGTTGCGCTGGTGCGCCGGGATAGTCGTGCGCCAGCGGGATGTAGCAGGCCTTGCCCGGCTCGACGGACAGCGACAGGCCCACGATGTCGGCCAGCATCGGATCGATGCTGGTGGTCTCGGTGTCGAAGGCGATCAGCGGCGCATCGCGCAGCTTGTCCAGCCAGGCGTCGAGTTGCGGCTGCGTGGTGACGAGTTCGTATTCACCGGGTGGGGCGAGCTTCGCAAGCAGGGGAGCGGTGCCGGGAACCGGGCCCCTCTCCCCTCGGGAGAGGGGTTGGGGTGAGGGTTCGGGTGAGCCTTGCGCTTCGACCGAACCCTCTCCCCCGGCCCCTCTCCCGAGGGGAGAGGGGAGTGTGGCGTCGAGATCCTTCAGCGCTGCCTTGAATTCGTAGCGTGTATACAGCTCGCGCAACGTCGCCGCATCGGCCTCGCGCAGCGCGAGATCGGCGGGGCCCTGCTCCAGCGCCACGTCGGTCTTGATCGTCACCAGTGCGCGCGACAGCGGCAGTTGCGGCAGCGCCTCGCGCAGGCTCTCGCCGATCTTGCCGCCGATCTTGTCCGCGTTCGCGATCACGCCGTCCAGCGAGTCGTATTCGGCCAGCCATTTCGCGGCGGTCTTCGGGCCGCACTTGGGCACGCCGGGCACGTTGTCCACGGTGTCGCCCACCAGGGTGAGGTAGTCGACGATGCGCTCGGGCGGCACGCCGAATTTCTCGATCACGCCATTGCGGTCCATCGTGGTGCTGGTCATGGTGTTGACCAGGGTGACGCCGGGGCCGACCAGCTGGGCCATGTCCTTGTCGCCGGTGGAGATCTCCACCTCGATGCCGGCGCGTTGCGCCTGCACGGCGAGCGTGCCGATCACGTCGTCGGCCTCCACGCCGCCCACGCGCAGGATCGGGAAGCCCAGCGCGCCCACGATCGCCAGCATCGGCTCGATCTGCGCGCGCAGATCGTCCGGCATCGGTGGGCGGTTCGCCTTGTAGTGCTCGTACATCGCATCGCGGAAAGTGGGGCCGGAAGCGTCGCTGACGAAGGCCAGGTAGTCGGGCTTCGCCTTCAGCGTGGCGCGCAACATGTTGACCACGCCGAACAGTGCGCCGGTGGGTTCGCCTTGCGCGTTGCTCAGCGGCGGCAGCGCGTGGAAGGCGCGGTACAGGTAGGAGGAACCGTCGATCAGGATGAGCTTGGGCATGGGCCCATTCTGGCACGCGACGCACGATGTCGCGGTTCACGGGGCGGCTGCGGGCGCGCTGCTATGCTTCGGCTCCCCATCGAGGTCGCCGCCATGAAATACGTCGCCAGCCTGCTCGCCCTCACCGCGTTCGTCGCGCTGCCGGTCTGTGCGCAGTCCACCGGCCAGCAGGCGCCGAAGTTCGCGCCGGCGCCGCCGCCGCCGGGCATGAACGATCCGGGCGTGCAGGCGGTGGCGCCGCCCGCCAAGCCGGCCGCGGCCAGCAGCAGTGGCAGCACGCCGGCCACGGTCACCGCGACACCCCTGCCGGGCAAGCCGATCCCGCTGCCGGCGACGCCGGGCGACAAGGGCGCGCCGCAGACGGCCAGGGGCGATTCGCCGGCGGATGATGTCACCGTGCACACCGAGGGCGATGCGGTCTACCAGGAGTACCGCCGCAACGGTCGCGTCTACATGGTGGTGGTCACGCAGAAGAACGGGCTGTCCTACACCTACATGGTGGACAGCAATGGCGTGATGCGCGCCACCGAGGGCGCGCCGCCGGTGCGTCCGGTGATGTACAAGGTCCTGGAGTGGGGCGGCAGCAAGCCGGCCACATCCGACAACGGCAACGACAACGGCCGCTGAGCTTCGGTTGTTGCGGCGGCGAGTGGCGATGACGGCGCAGGCGCGCAGCTCGCGGGATTGATTTGCCACGACTGCACCGTTGCAATACGCGTTCCCCGCTGCCGGTGCCACGCATGCTCCGCCGTTTCCTGCCCGATCGCTTCACCTGCGCGCTGCTGCTGACCGTGCTGCTGTCCAGCGTGCTGCCCTGCCGCGGCGCGTGGGCCACGGCGTTCGGCTGGCTCACCGACGGCGCGATCATGCTGCTGTTCCTCCTGCACGGCGCCAAGCTGTCGCGGCAGGCGGTGCTGGCGGGCGTCACGCACTGGCGGCTGCATCTCGTCGTGCTGGCCAGCACCTTCGTGCTGTTCCCGCTGATGGGCTGGGTGTTGCGGCCGTTGCTGGCGCCGCTGGTGACGCCGGACTTGTACCTCGGCGTGCTGTTCCTGTGCACGCTGCCTTCCACCGTGCAGTCGTCGATCGCGTTCACCTCGATCGCGCGCGGCAATGTCTCCGCCGCGGTGTGCGCGGCCTCGGCGTCCAGCCTGCTCGGCATCTTCATCACGCCGCTGTGGGTGGGCGCGATGCTGGAGTCGCGCGGGGGCGGCGGCATGTCCTGGCATGCGCTGGGCGAGATCGTCACCTTGCTGCTGCTGCCGTTCGTGGCGGGGCAGGTGGCGCAGCGCTGGATCGGCGGCTGGGTGCAGCGCCATCGCCCGCTGGTCGGCGTGGTCGACCAGGGTTCGATCCTGCTGGTGGTCTACACCGCGTTCAGCGCCTCGGTGCTGGAAGGCCTGTGGAAGCAGGTGCCGCTGCCGGTGCTGGGCGGCCTGGTGCTGATCTGCGTGGTGTTGCTGGCGCTGGCCCTGCTGGCCACCTGCCATGGCGCGCGTGCGCTGGGCTTCGGCAAGGAGGGCGAGATCACCATCGTGTTCTGCGGCTCCAAGAAGAGCCTCGCCAGCGGCGTGCCGATGGCGAAGGTGCTGTTCGCCGGCCACCCGCTGGGCATGATCGTGCTGCCGCTGATGCTGTTCCACCAGATCCAGCTGATGGTGTGCGCGGTGCTGGCGCGGCGGTATGCGCGGCGGGGTGCGGCTACGGTGGCGGACGAAGGGGATGTTGCGCCGGCGGATTGAATGGCGAAGCGGGATCTTGGCCTGGGTGGTTCCTTTGCAACGTCATTCCAACGAAAGCTGGAATCCAGCGCCTTGATGCGTCGGAGATATTGGGTCACTGGATCCCGGTCTTCGCCGGGATGACAAGCATGGGGTGGCGGAGTGCCAGATCTATTTCAGGCACTGCCAGTGCCTGAGTATTTGATTTACTTCCGCCACTTTTAGTGGCGGAAGTGCCGCATCCCCGTGAACACCATCGCCATGCCGTGCTCGTCGGCGGCGGCGATCACCTCGGCGTCGCGCATCGAGCCACCGGGCTGGATCACCGCGCTGATGCCGGCCGCGGCGGCCGCGTCGATGCCGTCGCGGAACGGGAAGAACGCATCGCTGGCCATCACCGAGCCGCGCACTTCCAGCTTCTCGTCGGCAGCCTTGATGCCGGCGATCTTCGCGCTGTACACGCGGCTCATCTGGCCGGCGCCGATGCCGATGGTCTGGCGATCCTTGGCGTAGACGATGGCGTTGGACTTCACGAACTTCGCCACCTTCCACGCGAAGATCAGGTCGTCGATCTGCGCCGGCGTGGGCGCCAGCCTGGTCACCACCTTCAGGTCCGCGGCCTTGACCATGCCGGTGTCGGCGGTCTGGATCAGCAGGCCCGAGCCGACGCGCTTGGACTGGTTGCCCGGATGCGCGGCGACCAGATCCGCACCAGGCGGCACCGGGATCACCAGCACGCGCACGTTGCCCTTCTTCACGAACGCCTTCAGCGCCTCGGCGGCATAGCCCGGCGCCAGCACCACCTCGACGAACTGGCGCGCCACGATCGCCTGTGCAGTGGCGCCGTCCACCTCGCGGTTGAACGCGATGATGCCGCCGAAGGCCGAGGTGGGATCGGTCTGGTAGGCAAGATCGTAAGCCTTGGCTATGCCGTCCAGGCTCACCGCCACACCGCAGGGGTTGGCGTGCTTGACGATCACGCAGGCCGGCTTGACGAAGCTGCGCACGCATTCCCATGCGGCATCGGCGTCGGCGATGTTGTTGAACGAGAGTTCCTTGCCCTGCAGCTGGCGGAACGTGGCCAGCGTGCCCGGCGCGGGATACAGGTCGCGGTAGAACGCGGCGCTCTGGTGCGGGTTCTCGCCGTAGCGCAGGTCCATCAGCTTCACGAAGCGGCCGTTGGCCTGCGCGGGAAAGGCTTCGTGTCCGGCGATGGCTTCGTGCGCCTCGTCGAGCTTGAGGCCGGAGAGGTAGTCGCTGATCGCGCCGTCGTAGTTGGCCACGTTGTTGAACGCGGCGACCGCCAGCTTGAAGCGGGTCGCGCGTGACAAACCGCCGTGTTGCTCGATCTCGGCCAGCGCCTCGTCGTACTGCGCCGGATCGGTGAGCACGCCCACGTCGTTCCAGTTCTTCGCCGCCGAGCGCAGCATCGCCGGGCCGCCGATGTCGATGTTCTCGATCGCCTGTTCCAGCGTGCAGTCGGGCTTGGCGACGGTGGCCTCGAACGGGTAGAGGTTCAGCACCAGCAGGTCGATCGGCTGGATGCCGAGTTCGGCCATCACCGCGTCGTCGGTGCCGCGCCGGCCGAGCAGGCCGCCGTGCACCTTGGGGTGCAAGGTCTTGACGCGACCGTCCATGATCTCGGGGAAACCGGTGAGCTCGCTGACATCCTGCACCGCGATGCCGGCCTCGCGCAGCGCCTTCGCGCTGCCGCCGGTGGAGAGCAGCTCCACGCCCCTGGCGGCGAGGCGGCGGCCCAGCTCGATCAGTCCGCTCTTGTCGGAAACGCTGAGCAGGGCGCGGCGGACGGGGACGGCGGCAGGGGCGGACATGGCGGCTTCCAGGCGGGAAAGCTGCCGATTATAGCCGAGTCCGGGGTGTGGCCGTCGTTTGGACGGCCAAATGGGACAGGTGGGAAATTACAGCAGGCCGTGCGCGGCCAGCTTCTTGCGCAGCGTGGCGCGGTTGATGCCCAGCGCCACGGCGGCGCGGCTCTGGTTGCCGTCGTGGAACGCCAGCACTTCGCGCAGCAGGGGGCCTTCCACTTCGCGGATCACCAGCGCGTGCAGGCCTTCGCCGCAATCCGCGTCGCCGAGGTCGGCGAGATAACGGCGCACGGTGCGGCTGACGCATTCGCCCAGCGCACTCTGCGAGGCGACCGGACGGGTGGCCTCGGCGGCTGGCAATCTCACGGCATTCACTGACATTTCCCTCTGTGTGTCTTGCGCGGCTGCTTGGGCCGCTGCTTCTGATTGTCTTCCGCGACCGCGGCGGCGGTCTTTCCGCGCATGCCGGTGACGATGCGCGGAAGCACGGAGTCTACCCGCGAGTGCCGCGAATTTTAAGTGCTGTGTGCGTTCAAAAAGCGCGATTGGGCACTTGCATTTCCCGGCGCCTGCGGTGTCGGCCGTATCGCGGAGCCTGCGATGCGCTATTCGAAGCCGAACTCGTAGGCGACCGCCTGGTCGCCGGGATCCTGGACTTCCAGCAACAGGGCCGTGGTCGCGCCAGGAGCAAGGCCGCGATCCAGCACGGCGGGGTCGTCGAGGTAGTCGGTGGGCAGCAGGCGGCGCATCGTCAGCCGGTGGCCTTGCGCGTCCTCCAGCGTGACCACGACCACCGGCCAGGGCTGCGCGAACGCGGCCTCGTTGCGCAGGCTGAGGCTGATCATCAGCGCCTGCGCGGCATTGGGGTGGCTCTCGACGTTGCTGGCGAGCAGGCGCAACTGCTGTGGCGCGGCGACCAGCGGCAGGCGGCAGTCGAACGCGTTGCAGGCACCGCGCAACCAGCCGCCGACCAGCGGGTCGCGGATCAGGCCATCGCGGCCGATCCACGCCAGTTGCAGCCCGAGCGCCAGCGCGAGCGTGCCGCAGACCAGCGTCCAGGGCCAGCGTCGCGGTGTCGTGGTGTCGTGGCGCGGACGGCGCTTGCGTTCCGCTCGCGCCGGCTTGCGCTGGCGCGCGTTTTTCGCGAAACGCGGCGTGAACACCAGTTGCGAGAAATCTTCCGCGGCCGGCGTCGCCGGCTCCGCCACGACCACCGCCGGTTCAGGCGCCGGCGGTTGCGGCCGGTACACCACCAGCTCGATGCGCGGCGGTACCAGCGCCTGGTCGTTCACCGGCAGTTCCTGGAACGGTTCCGGCGGCAACTGTTCGCTGAGCGTGGCGAGGCTGTCGAAGCCGGCGCCGCAATGTCCGCACATCACGTAGCCATGCGCTTGCACCAGCGCTTGGGCGCCGAGCGAGAACACGGACAGGCATTCGGGGCATTGCGTATACATGCGGGCCGTGGCTGCAGACGAGCCGCAAGCTTAGCAGGGCGATACCGCTCAGCCGCGCCGCCGGCCGCTGATGCGCACCCAGCCGTCGCGCGTGTCCACGCGCAGCGCGTCGAACCATTCGGCGTAGCGCGCCAGCAGTTCGTCCTGCTGGCCGTCGAGGATGCCGGAGATCGCGAACGGCGCGCCGGGTTTCGCAGCGGCGGCGAAGGTGGGCGCGAGCTCGCCGAGCGGGCCGGCGAGGATGTTGGCGACGAACACGTCGGCCGGTTCGCTCGCGTGGTCTTCGGGCAGGAACAGCGCGAGGCGCTCGGCCACGCCGTTGCGCTCGGCGTTGTCCTGCGAGGCGGTCAGCGCCTGCGGATCGTTGTCCACGCCGATGGCGCTGGTGGCGCCGAGCTTGAGCGCGGCGATCGCGAGGATGCCCGAGCCGCAGCCGTAGTCGATGACGGATTGGCCGGCGAGATCGAGTCCGTCCAGCCATTCCAGGCACAACGCCGTGGTGGGGTGCGTGCCGCTGCCGAAGGCGAGGCCGGGATCGAGGCGCACCACGACGCGTTCGTCGTCCGCGGGCGGCTCGATGTTCCACGGATAGATCCACAGCCGCCGGCCGAATGCCATCGGCTGGTACTGGTCCATCCACACGCGCTCCCAGTCCTGGTCCTCGATCGCGTGGAAGTCCAGCTGGTCGGGTTCCAGCCACGGCAGCAGTTCGCCCAGCGCTTCGGCAAGGCCGCGGCGGTCGGTGTGCTCGTCGAACAGCGCGTTCAGTGTGATGGTGGGCCACAGCGGCAGTTCGCCCACGCCCGGTTCGAAGATCGCTTGCTCGTCCGGCGTCTCCGCATCGGCGTCGCGCAGCGTGATCGACAGCGCACCGAGATCCTCCAGCGCCTCCTCCACACGAGGCTGCTGTTCGAGGCGGGCGGTGAGGGAGAGTTCGAGGAAGGGCATCGTGTCGGCTTCACTCCCTCTCCCCGCGGGGAGAGGGTGGGGTGAGGGGTCACTCTTGCGGCGATCTTCGTAGGTCGGGATTCATCCCGACATCCCATGTGTGTCGGGCTGAAGCCCGACCTACCTCGGGCAGTCGCGTGCAAGAGCTCTTGCGGTGAAGTGCATGCGCGGGTTTCGATCGAGCCGGTCGCAAGTCCTCTCACCTCAATGCTCTCCCCCGTAAACAAATTCTGTAAACGGGGGAGAGGAGGCAAACGCCAAGGAGCGCGTTGCTTTATTGAAGCGGGTTGGCCTTTTCCTTCTGCTCCGCCATCCGCTTCTCGAGGTAGTGGATGTTCTGGCCGCCGTGCTGGAAACCCACGTCGGCCATGATCCGCTGCTGCAGCGGAATGTTGCACTTCACGCCTTCGATCACCGTCTCGGCGAGCGCGAGGCGCATGCGCGCGATGGCGGTGGCGCGATCGGGGCCGTAGACGATCAGCTTGCCGATCATCGAATCGTAGTTCGGTGGGATGCGGTAGCCGTCGTAGAGGTGCGTGTCCACGCGCACGCCGGGGCCGCCCGGCGCCTCGAAGCGCTTCACCGTGCCGGGGCAGGGCAGGAACGTGTCCGGGTCCTCGGCGTTGATGCGGCATTCGATCGCGTGGCCGTGGATCTGGATGTCTTCCTGCCTGATCGACAGCTTTTCGCCGCCAGCGATCAGCAACTGCTCGCGCACCAGGTCCACGCCGGTGATGAACTCGGTCACCGGGTGCTCGACCTGGATGCGCGTGTTCATCTCGATGAAGTAGAAGCGGCCGTTCTCGAACAGGAACTCGAAGGTGCCGGCGCCGCGGTAGCCGATGCGGATGCAGGCATCCACGCAGACCTTGCCGATCTCGGCGCGCAGCTCGGGCGTGATGCCGGGCGCGGGCGCTTCCTCCACCACCTTCTGGTGGCGGCGCTGCATCGAGCAGTCGCGTTCGCCGAGGTGGATCGCGTTGCCCTGGCCGTCAGCCAGCACCTGGATCTCCACATGGCGCGGGTTCTCCAGGAATTTCTCCATGTAGACCATGTCGTTGCCGAAGGCCGACTTGGCCTCCTGCTTGGTCATCACGATGGAGTTGCCGAGATGCGCCTCGGTGCGCACCACGCGCATGCCGCGGCCGCCACCGCCGCCGGCCGCCTTGATGATGACGGGGTAGCCGATCTCGCGCGCGATGCGCAGGTTTGTCTCGATGTCGTCGCCCAGCGGGCCGCCGGAGCCGGGCACGCAAGGCACGCCCGCGGACTTCATCGCCTTGATCGCCTCCACCTTGTCGCCCATCAGGCGGATCACGTCCGCCGTCGGGCCGATGAAGACGAAGCCCGACTGCTCCACCTGCTCGGCGAAGTCGGCGCGCTCGGACAGGAAGCCATAGCCCGGGTGGATCGCCTGGGCGTCGGAGATCTCCGCCGCCGCGATGATGCGCGGGATGTTGAGGTAGCTGTCGGCGGACGGCGCCGGACCGATGCAGATCGCCTCGTCGGCGAGGCCGACGTGCTTGAGGTTGCGGTCGGCGGTGGAGTGCACCGCCACCGTCTTGATGCCGAGGCTGTGGCACGCGCGCAGCACGCGCAGCGCGATCTCGCCGCGGTTGGCTATGAGGACCTTCTCGAGCATCCGGGCGGCCTCAGGCAATCACGAACATCGGCTGGTCGAATTCGACCGGCTGGCTGTTCTCGACCAGGATCGCCTGGATGGTGCCGGCCACGTCGGCCTCGATCTGGTTGAACATCTTCATCGCCTCGATGACGCCCAGCGTCTCGCCGGCCTTCACCTGCTGGCCGACCTTGACGAACGGCGCCGCGCCCGGCGAGGACGAGGCGTAGAACGTGCCGACCATCGGCGCCTTCACCACGTGGCCGGCGGGCAGGGCGTTCGCGGCGGGCACTTCGGCGACCGCGGCAGGAGCCGGCGCGGCGGCCACTGGGGCCGGGGCCATCATCACCGGCGCGGGCGCGGCGACGGCCACGCCGCCCTTGGGCACGCGCGACAGACGCACCACTTCCTCGCCCTCCTTGATTTCCAGTTCAGCGAGGTTGGACTCCTCAAGCAGGTCGATCAGCTTCTTGATCTTGCGCAGATCCATGGGATGGCCTTCATGTCATAGGCCGCCCGTGGGCGGCCGGGAAAGGAAAAGAGGCGGCTCAGCGCGGAGCCAGCCGCGCGATGGCGGCGTCCAATGCCAGGCGGTAGCTGTCGGCGCCGAAGCCGCAGATCACGCCCACCGCGATGTCCGACAGGTAGGAGTGGTGGCGGAACGGCTCGCGGGCGTGCACGTTGGACAGGTGCAGCTCGATCATCGGGATCGCCACCGCCGCGAACGCGTCGCGCAGCGCGATGCTGGTATGGGTGAACGCGCCGGCATTGCACAGGATCATCGCCACCTGCTCGTCGCGCGCCTGGTGCACGCGGCCGATCAGCTCGTGCTCGGCGTTGGACTGGAACCAGCTCAGTTCATGCCCGGCGGCCTGCGCCTGTGCGGCCAGCCGCCCGTTGATGTCGGCCAGCGTGTCGCGGCCGTAGATCGCCGGCTCGCGTGCGCCCAGCAGGTTGAGGTTGGGTCCGTGCAGGACCAGGATCTTCGCCACACCATACCTTCGACGACGTCCGGAGGACCCGGAACGGGCGAAGTGTGCGCGCTGTTCCGGATGTTGTCCAGTTCGACGCAGATCGGCGATGTTTGAAGGAGAAGTGCGTCACTCTCCGTGCGCTGACGTATGCGCTGGGACTCATTGCGATCATCCCTGATCGCGAAGATCAAACGGGCGGCCCTCCTTGGCCGCACTCCTCATAAACCACTGGTCGAGCATGGCGGTGTCCAGTGGACCGCGATGAGTGGCGATCACGCGCCCATCGGCGCCGATCAGCACGCTATACGGAAGGATCTCGCCGCTATCGCCCCAGAGCAGCGAGGTGCTCGGCGACTCCATCCGACCCAGCAAGATCGGGAAACGCACGGGATGATGGTCAAGAAAGGCACGAATGCGCGTAGGCTCGTCCATCGCGATTCCCAGCACGATAGGTCCATTTTCGCCGAACTTGGCTTGTGCCTCATCCAGCGCCGGCAGCTCGTCCAGGCACGGCCCGCACCAACTGGCCCAGAAATTCAAAAGCACACGGCGGCCGCGATAATCGGCCAGCCGGTGCGGATGCCCCTGCAGATCCGGCAGCTCCAGTGCGGGCGCGGGCTCGCCCATCTGCGCCACCTCCGCGCCCGCCGGCACCCGTGCCAACCGGCTCTCGTGCTGCAGCCAGCCGCCCAGCGCCGCCGCCAGCACCGCCACCGCGAGAATCACCAGGTTGTCGCGGCTCAGCATGGGGTACCGCCTCGTCTCCTCCCCTGCAGGCAGGGAAGGAGGCAGATGCGGCAGAGGAAGCGGCTCACCGCGCCGCCTCGTCCAGCGCCCGCTCCACCATCGCCGTGGTGAGCACGGTCGGCAGTTGCCGCCCCGCGCCGCCGCCCTTCGGAAACACCACGTACAAGGGCACGCCCGGCGAGTGGTATTGCTGCAGGAAGGCCGTGATCGCCGGATCCTCGTTGGTCCAGTCGCCCTTCATGTACACGGCGCCATTGCGCGCCAATGCGGCGCGGAACGCCGCGCCGTCCAGCACCGCGTGTTCGTTGGCCTTGCAGGTGATGCACCAGTCGGCGGTCATGTCCACGAACACCGGGGTGTTGGCGGCGCGCAGTTCGGCGAGCTTCTGCGGGCTGTAGGCCAGCACGCCTTCCTGCACCGCGGCGGCACTCGTCGCGGCCGGCACCTGCGCCAGCAGGTACAGCGGCGCCAGCACGGCCAGCGCCAGCAGCGCGGTCAGCGCGTGGCGCCGCGGGCCGCGCCCGCGGCTGCGCTCGAACCACCACAGCGCCAGTGACAGCAGCACCATCGCCACCAGCAGCAGGCCCACGGCGTCGGCACCGCGCTGGTTGGCGAGCACCCAGGCCAGCCATGCCGCGGTCAGGTACATCGGGAAGGCCAGCACCTGCTTCAGCGTCTCCATCCAGCGGCCGGGTTTCGGCAGCCAGCGCGCCAGTGCGGGGATGTAGGCGATGGCGAGGAAAGGCAGGGCCAGGCCCACGCCCAGCACGAGGAACACCAGCAGCGCGCTCGCCGCCGGCGCGGCGAAGGCGTAAGCCAGCGCGCCGCCCATGAACGGCGCCGTGCAGGGGCTGGCCACCACCACGGCAAGCACGCCGGTGAAGAAGTCGCCGGCCGCGCCGCCGCGATTCGCCAGTGTGCCGCCGAGATTGCCCAGCGAGGCGCCGAACTGCACCACGCCCGACATCGACAAGCCCAGTGCGAAGATCACGCAGGCCAGCACCGCCACCAGCAGCGGCTGCTGCAACTGAGTGCCCCAGCCCAGCGCGTGGCCGGCCGAGCGCAGCGCGAGGATGCCCAGCCCCAGCGCGAGAAAGCTCGCCAGCACGCCGGCGGTGTAGGCCAGTGCGTGGCGGCGCCGGCGCGCTGGGTTCTCGCCGCTTTCCAGCAGGCTCACCGCCTTGAGCGACAGCACCGGCAGCACGCAAGGCATCAGGTTGAGGATCAGGCCACCGCCCAGCGCCAGCAGCAACGCGACGAACAGACTGGTTTGAATCGGGCTGGTCTGCAGCGGGCCGGCAGGTGCGATCGCGGCGTCGGTCGGTGCTGCGCCGGCGGAGGGTGTCGTCGGCGCGCCGGGCACGGTCACGCCATTCGCCACGGCGCCGCTTTGCAGGTCCACCGTCGCGTCGCGCGTGATCAGCGGATAGCACACGCCACCGTCCTGGCAGCCGAGGAAGCTCGTTTCCAGCGTCACCTGCCGGCGGCCCGCGGTATCGCCCTCGATCGCCACCGGCAATTCGAGATCGCCGAAATACACGGTTACTGAACCGAGCTGCGCGTCCTGATGCACCACGCCGCCGGCCGGCCACGCGGGCGTGCCGAGCGTGAGGCCGTCGGCATCCTTGAGTTTCAGCGCGATGTGGTCGCGGTAGACGTAGTAGTCCTTCGGCATCGTCCAGCGCAGCAGCAGGTGCTGCGGGTCCTGCGCCAGCGCGGTGAAGCGGAAGGCCTGCTCCGGCGGCAGCGGCGTGGACGAGGTGCCGGTCAGCGCGCCGCCGCTGTCGTTGCCGCCCAGCTGCTGCAGCGCGGCGCCCAGCGCCTTGCCGCCGGCGGGCGTGGCGGCGGCCGTGGCCGCAGCCGGCAGCGGCAGGTCGAGATGCTCGGTATGCGGCGGGTAGCAGATCTTCGGCTCCACCTCGTGGCAGCCCTGGTATTGCACGCTCAGCTGCAGGCGCGTGGTGCCCGCCGCCACGGTGTAGGGGAGGCTGGCGTCGACGCCGTGGTGGTAGGTCTCCACCGGGCCGAGGTAGGGATCGTCGTGCTTCTCGCCGGGCGGCAACTGCGCCGCGCCCAGCGTCACGCTGGAGCCGCCGGTGAACTTCATGCGGCCGCGGTAGAGGTAGTAGTCCGGCGCGATCGTCCAGTGCAGCTTGAGCACGCCGGGCGTACCGGCGTCGGCGCTGAGCTGGTACGCCTCGGTCACCGGCAGGATGTTGTCGTCCTGCGTCTGCGCGAACGCCACGGGGGCGGCGAGCAGCAGGACGAGCAGGGTCAGCAGGCAGGGACCGAGGCGGTCGTGCAGAGGGAAACGCATCGATGCTCCAGCGTGTGCTTGATGGGCGCGCAGGATCGCGCCCAGAGGATTATGGCCCAGCTTCCGGTTGCGAGCCCGGGGTGCGGCGTCGCGCCCGGCTCACCCGGCAGGGCCGGCCCATCAGTCGGTCGAATGGGTGCGCACCCAGTCCAGATAAGTTGCGTGGCCGCGCTCCACCGGCAGCGCGATCAGCTCGGGCAATTCGTGGGGATGCAGCGCCAGCAGGCGCGCCTTGAGCGCCTCGAAGCGCTCGGCGGTGGTCTTGATCAGCAGCAGCTCCTCGCCATCCGTCTGCACCTTGTCCTGCCAGCGATAAGTGGACAACACCCCCGGCAGGCGGTTGACGCAGGCGGCCAGCCGCTCGCCGACCAGCGTCTCGGCCAGCCGCTGCGCGCTGGCGGCGTCGGGGCAGGTGCACAGGCAGAGCAGGATGGTGGTTTCGGGCACGGCATGCTCGGTGCGATTGAGGATTCGTCACTCCAGCGCAGGCTGGAGTCCAGTGGCGTTGCGCTTCCCGGCGCGGCCTCATGGCGCTGGACCCCGGCCTGCGCCGGGGCGACGGTCACGGGCGGGTATCGCCACGGTAGCAGAGCGCACACCGGCCTCTTGAAACCCGCCCGCGCCCGCCCCATTCGCTGTCTCAAGGGTCGAACCGGGTGATCTCGCGTTCGCCGCCACTTGCGGCGGGGGCTTGCATCGCTAGAATTGGCACTCATCTATGTCGAGTGCTAACAGCGGTTCCCGGACCGGCCTGTCAGTTCTCCAGCCACATCCACCACTTAGCCTGGGAGCCACCCATGAGCAAACTGCGTCCGCTGCACGACCGCGTCATCGTCAAGCGCCTGGAAGAGGAGCGTGTCTCCGCCGGCGGCATCGTCATCCCCGACAGCGCCACCGAGAAGCCCACCCGCGGCAAGGTCATCGCCGCCGGCACCGGCCTGATCCAGAGCGACGGCAAGATCCGTCCGATGTCGCTGAAGGCCGGCGACGTGGTGCTGTTCGGCAAGTACGCCGGCCAGGAAATCAAGATCGACGGCGAAGACCTCGTGTTCCTAGGAAGACGACATCGTGGCGGTGATCGAGGGCTGATCGGCTGAGCGCGTAAATCGCGCTCGCCGGCCGTCGGGGGCTTCCTCCGGCGACGCTTTCGAAACGACAAACCCCTTTACTTATTTCAAAATTTTTCAAGGAAAAATTTTATGGCCGCTAAAGAAGTCCGCTTCGGCGAAGACGCTCGCTCACGCATCCTCAAGGGCGTGAACACGCTCGCCAACGCCGTCAAGGTCACCCTGGGTCCGAAGGGCCGCAACGTGGTGCTGCAGAAGAGCTTCGGCGCTCCCACCGTCACCAAGGACGGCGTGTCCGTGGCGAAGGAGATCGAGCTGGCCGACGCCTACGAGAACATGGGCGCGCAGATCGTCAAGGAAGCCGCCTCCAAGACTTCCGACAACGCCGGTGACGGCACCACCACCGCCACCGTGCTGGCGCAGGCGTTCATCCGTGAAGGCATGAAGGCCGTCGCCGCCGGCATCAACCCGATGGACCTGAAGCGCGGCATCGACAAGGCCGTGATCGCCGCCGTCGGCGAGCTGAAGAACCTCAGCAAGCCCACCGTCGACGACAAGGCGATCGCCCAGGTCGGCACCATCTCCGCCAACTCCGACGTCGCCATCGGCGACATCATCGCCACCGCGATGAAGAAGGTCGGCAAGGAAGGCGTGATCACCGTCGAGGAAGGTTCGGGTCTGGACAACGAGCTGGACGTGGTCGAGGGCATGCAGTTCGACCGCGGCTACCTGTCGCCGTACTTCATCAACAACCAGCAGAGCCAGCAGGTCGAGCTGGAAGATCCGTTCATCCTGCTGTACGACAAGAAGATCTCCAACGTGCGCGAGCTGCTGCCCGTGCTCGAAGGCGTGGCCAAGGCCGGCAAGCCGCTGCTGATCGTCGCCGAGGAAGTGGAAGGCGAGGCGCTGGCCACCCTGGTGGTCAACACCATCCGCGGCATCGTCAAGGTCGCCGCCGTCAAGGCGCCGGGCTTCGGTGA